>Ga0209498_1000137_pt1 | contig 41575 bp, 41 predicted proteins | sample WalLakDeSediment_FD_184131 | JGI IMG/M metagenome (GOLD analysis project Ga0209498, IMG submission 184131) | Lake sediment microbial communities from Walker lake, Nevada to study Microbial Dark Matter (Phase II) - Walker Lake 11/02/13 Deep... | ecosystem: Environmental > Aquatic > Freshwater >... | reverse complement strand
CAGCGAACAGAACAAATACTTCAAAGAAAAAGATTTTCGGGATTTTCTTGCCTAGCAATAAAGTAACTATAAAACCGAGTAACGGCAGAAAAAGTACGATAACAGAAATATTTATTAAGAATGATTCAGACATTTTTCTCTATTTATTTTTTTTTAGTCTCGGACTTTATGTCCGAGTTTCTTCGCAGACATAATCCGCCAGAGGCGGACTGCGACTAGATTAATCTCTTAACTCGTCGATTTCATCGACATTTACATTTACAAAAGTTTTATATACATTAAGCACGATAGCAAGTGCGATAGCAGCTTCAGCAGCAGCGAGCACAATTACAAACAAAGCATATAGCTGCCCCTGTAATCCAAAATTCCCATAGCGTGCAAAAGCAATAAAATTAATATTGGAAGCATTGAGAATAAGCTCAAGACCCATCAAAACCATAATTGCATTCTTCCTTGTTACTATACCGTAAATTCCAAGGCTAAACAAAATCGTGCTGACAACTAAAAAATGTGTTAACGTGACTTCAAACATTATTTCCTCGCCATTGATGCTGCCCCGATTAAGGCGACTAATAATAATATTCCGAGCAATTCAAAAACTAAAACGTATTCATTCAAAAGCATTCTGCCAAGTGTTGATAAAGTTGATTCAGGCATTTCTGAATTAACAACAAACCAATCCGTGTTCAGAATTACTGCTCCGATTATTCCTGTAAATAATCCTACTCCGATCGCTGCTGGCAGAGTCTGTACTGTTCCTGTTTTAATATCAACACTGGTTATTTTATTTGTGATCATAACTCCGAATATCAACAGAATCAAAATACCGCCGACGTAAACGATGAGCTGAACGATTGCTACGAAATCAGCTCCGAGTAAAACGTAAATTCCTGCAACACCAAAAAAAGTAAACAAAAGAAAGAATGCAGCACGAACGATGTTACGTGTAGTAACAACAAAAAATGCTGAAAGCAATGTTACTGCCGCGAATAAATAAAATATGATGTCGTAAATACCCATCTTTAGTAATTTCCAAATTTCAAAAAACAAATCATAAATAAATCTCAATTCTCAAATTCGAAACTCGTTTACAAAAGGTTTTTTGCTTTGAATTTGTTTCTTGGTGCTTGTTTGTTATTTGGGCTTTGTTATTTGTTGCTTTAATCATTTTTAAAACTTGACTATTTAATTTCTTCCTTACCATCCTGTTTCGGTTCTACTGGCTTACTAGCTGGAGCAGCAGCTTTTTCTTCAGCAGCTTTCTTTGCTGCTGCAGCTTTTTCTGCTTCTTTCTTTATCTGAAACTCTTCATAGTTTTTCTTTTTCTCGATTCTTTCTTCTGGAAGAAGAGTTACAAAATCAAAAATCAAATTATCTCTTTCAAATTCTGAAAATTCATATACATCCGTCATATAAATACATACAGTCGGACAGGGGAATACACACAACTGGCAATAACAACACTTGGCAAAATCAATATTAAACGTAGTTACCCACAAAGCTTTCTTTTTTCCGTTTGATGTTGTTCCGAGGTCTTCACCGGGAATTGATTTGACTGTTTCGATCTCGATGCAATTAACCGGACAGGCACGAGCACATTGATCGCATCCGATGCAATCATCCATATTAACATAAAGTCTGTTGCGTTCCCTTTCAGGCAATTGTGGTTTTACTGAAGGATACTGAATAGTAACTGCAGGCACAAACAAATGCCTGAATGTTACTTTCATTCCAATCAGAATGGTATACAAACCTTGCCAGAAATTGTAAATATAATCTCTCATATCACATCAATGCTATTAAACCAACTAATAAAAGAATTACAAATGAAAAAGGAATTAAATATTTCCAGCAGAATGCCATCAGCTGATCTACTCTGAATCTAGGTAATGTCCAGCGTAACCACATTTGAACAAACACAAAGAATAATCCTTTTGAAGTGAACCAGAAAAATTGTTCAATTGGAACTAACCACGTCCAGCCGAGTGTGTTGCCGAGATATCCAAATGGTGACTGATATCCGCCAAAAAATAAAATTGCAACAATCGCTGATACGGCAAACATATTTGCATACTCAGCAAGGAAGAACATTGCGAATTTCATTCCTGAGTATTCTGTGTGATAGCCAGATACTAATTCAGATTCTGCTTCGGGAATATCGAAAGGTGTTCTGTTTACTTCGGCGAGAGTGCTTGTGTAAATTATCAAGCATCCCATAATCATAAATGGAATTAATAATATTTTCTGCAATCCAACTGCCGGACCGCCAAGAATTAACCAATTCCAGAAGTATGCGGTTTGCAATTCACTTAAATCATAAAGGCTTAACGTACCAGTAAGCATTATAATCATCAGAATGATCATAAGAGTTGGAATCTCGTAACTAATAATCTGAGCAGCTGCACGCATTGCACCAAGCAAAGAATATTTGTTGTTCGATGCCCATCCTGCCATTAGAATACCAGCTACAACCAGACCGGTAACACCAACAATAAAAATTAATCCGAGCTCGATTTTTGAGCCGATAAAAAATCCTGAGAAAGGAATTGCAGCGAAAGCAGCATAACTTCCTATAAACACAAGTAATGGAGCAAAATTAAAAAGAGCTTTATCAGTTTCTCGAGGGACTAAATCTTCTTTTTGAAGAAGCTTAAATATATCGGCAACGGTTTGAAGAATTCCGTGATAACCAGTTCGCATTGGTCCCAATCGATCCTGCATATGTGCAGAAACTTTTCTTTCAGCAAGCACAGCCAGTAAAGCAAAGGGGAGTATGAATACAAAAAGAGGAAGCAGACTCACAATGAACATTGCAAGGATTTCACTTCCTGTAAGATTATACAGCCAATCGTACATCATCTGTCAATCTCTCCTAATACTATATCAACACTTCCGAGAATTGCTACAACATCAGCTACCATAAAACCTTTACATAGTTCAGGGAAAACCTGCATAGTAACGAAAGAAGGTGCACGAACTTTTACTCTCGCCGGATTTAATGAGCCATCACTGATAATAAAATAACCGAGTTCACCTCTTGGGTTTTCAACTCTCGTATATATTTGTCCTTCGGGTGGTTTTACTCTTTTTGGAATTGCGGAAGTAACATCGCCATCAGGAATTGTATCGATAGCCTGCTCAATTATTTTCAGACTTTCTTCCATTTCCAAAACACGAACGTAATACCTATCCCAGCAGTCACCGGTTTTTCCTTTTTCACCTGTTCCAATTGGAATATCATAATCAAATTTATGGTAAACTGAGTATGGATCGTCTTTTCTTAAATCCCACTTGAATCCGCTGGCACGAAGATTTGGTCCACTGACTCCATAATTAATAGCTGTCTCAATTGGAAGTACACCAACATTTGCTGTTCTTTCAATAAAAATTCTGTTGTAAGAAAGAAGATCGTTCAACTCTTTTACATTTGGTCTGAAATCTTTAATAAATTCTTTCGTAAGCCGGATAAAATCAGGATGAAGATCGTGAGAGAGTCCGCCAATCCAGATGTAGTTATAAAGAAGTCTTGCACCGCAGGTAATTTCAAATAGGTGAAGAATTCTTTCTCTATCTCTGAAACAAAAAAGGAATGGAGTGAAAGCTCCGAGATCAGCACCGTAAGTTCCAAGTGCAACGAGGTGAGAAGCAATTCTCTGCAGTTCTCCCATAATCACTCTGATGTATTCAACTCTTTCAGGAACTTCGATCTTCATTAATCTTTCCATTGCCAAAGCATATCCAAATTCATTATACATCGAAGCAAGATAGTCCATTCTATCAGTGTAAGGAATTATTTGAGGATAAGTCATCGCTTCACAGTGTTTCTCAAAACATCTATGGAGGTAACCAATATGAGGAACAACATCAATTATAATTTCACCATCAATCTGAAGTTCTAACCTCAACACACCATGAGTGGATGGGTGCTGCGGTCCCATGTTCAATACCATTTCTTCGGTCTTTAGTTTTGAGTCCTTAGTATTTTGTATTGAGTATTGAGACATTATTTATTTTTGTTCGATGATAGTGATCTTATTAAACCATTCAACATTTTTTGCAATTCTTCAATGTAGTTACCAGAATTACTTAATTCATCTTGATTTATAAAATCCAGATCAAATGATAAAATTATTTGTGTATCTAATTCACAAGTTGAAGCGTAAGCAATTTCTAAAAATCTTGAAAACTCTTTTTTAGAAGAATGTCCAGCACCTTCTGCAATATTAGATGGAATTGAAACGACTGCTCTTCTAACTTGTGACGTAAGCGAATACATTTCTTCTTTAGGATACTTCTTAGTGAGTTGGTAAATGAACTTAACCAACTCTCTTGCTTTTTGCCAGACTTTCAATTCTTTATAGTTGTGCATTTTATTTTCTCCAGTATTTAGTTTTGAATTATTGATTATTTAGAAGTGAATAAAACCTATCTGAATACTCAATACTCATTACTCAATACTAGTAAGGAACTTTCATTCCCTGGTAAAATTCAGGATTCTTATAATCTTTTCTTAAAGGAAAACCATACTCCCAATCGTAAGGCATAAGGATTCTTCTGAGATCAGGATGATTTAGAAAAATAATTCCATACATATCATAAGCTTCTCTTTCGTGCCAGTCTGCACCTTTCCAGACTTCTGTAACTGTTACGACTTCTGGTTTTTCTCTGTCAGTGGAAGTTTTCAGAGTAAGCTTATGTCTTAATTTTGTTGATTCCAGATGATAGTAAACGCTAAGGGTTCCACCATTAATCGTCTCTAGTCCTTTATCATCCTTTACTTTGGTTCCATTTGCATCATCAACTCCGGAAAGATTCATAAGTGAATCGAATAGTAACTCTTTATCATCTCTCAGAAATAAACATATTTTGTCAATCTCAAGAGGATGAACAACAATAAAAGGTTCAACAGGTTTATCAGTCTTGAGTTCGATAACAGATGAACCAAATTTTTCTTTTAATTGATTAAATATTTCTTCAGCAGTTTTCATGCACTCTTTCCGACAAAGCCGGACCTAATCGGTTTAACAATTGATTCATTTCTGATTTTTTCCTGAAGCTTCAATAAGCCTTCAAGCAAAGCCTCTGGTCTTGGCGGACAACCTGGAACATACACATCAACCGGAATGACACGATCTACTCCTTTTAAAACATGATAACCGTGTTCCCAGTAAGGACCACCGCAGTTTGAACAGCTTCCCATTGAAATAACGTATTTTGGATCCGGCATCTGTTCATACAATCTTTTTATGCGAATAGCCATCTTGAATGTTACAGTGCCTGAAATAATAATAACATCTGATTGTCTTGGTGAAGGGCGGGGAATAACACCGAATCTATCAAAATCATAATGAGAAGCAGAGGTTGCCATCATTTCGATTGCACAGCAGGCTAAACCAAAACCGACTTGCCAGAGAGAGGACAGTCTTGCCCAATTGAAAAGATCCTCTGCTTTAGCAATGACTATATTACCTTCCGTAAATTCCTGATCTAGTAATCCCATATTTAGCTTGCAGTTTTTAGTTCTTCTTTTTTGGTTTCAGTTGATTTAATAATGTCTAAGGTAGGTTCTTTAATTTTTGGTCGTGCCCATTCAAGATCCCCTTTTTTCCATTCGTAAGCCATACCCACACCTAAAAGAATAAGGAAAATTGCCCCGATCAAATAGCCCACAATTCCCATCTCCCTATAAACTAACGCCCAGGGAATGAGAAGGACTACTTCGACATCGAATATTAAAAAGATAAGTGCAACTACATAAAAACGTATATTGAATTTAACCCAGGGAGAACCTTCAGGATTTTCTCCGCATTCATAAGTAGTAAGTTTTTCAAATGTAGGTCGTTTGGGACGAAGAAGACGAGCAACATAAATTGCAACGACAACAAACAGTGCTGCTGTTAAAATGAAGACGAAGATCTTGCCGAATTCTGTTAGCATTAATTTCAAAAATTTAGTAGGAAAATTAACACTAGTACTTTGTAATGTCAAGAAAAGTTTTATTAATAGTATCATCTTTCTTTAAATTGTTTCTTAGAATCTATAAAATTATGTTTTATCCGGATGAATACTTTTTGAATATTTAAGTATTTTTGGAAGAACTTAAATATCTTCTATAAATACTTTTAACTAATAATAAATTTTAATGGACTTAGTAAAAGTTTATCTGATTCAAAGTATAACCACAGCAGCAAATAATCTCAGGCTTAACGCTCAGCAGATTGAGGTTGTTGGATTATTGCGTGAGACTGTAGTGAACTCAAAGGACCTTGGTGCTGAACTTTTGCAAATGAAAAAAACTACTGAACTATCAAAGCTTGCCATCAGGTTAAGTGAAATTCATGCCTTTCTGACTCAGGGTAAAGTTGATTTTGTTAAAATTTCAGAACAGTTCAGAGAGCACAGCAGGTATTTAATAAGAGACATGAACCAATTCCTCGAAAACGTTAATCCAAAAATCTATAAAGATGCTTTCAATAAGATAAACAATGTTAATACTCCCGCAATTGATGTTGAATTAGTTGATAGAAGTAATCTTGCAGGGGAGATAATGAATAAGGAAATCACAATAAGTGAGAATAATGATCTGTCAAAGTCAAAAGATAATTCAGCTTACTTAACCTCAATTGACTTTGAAAAGAAAATACTTGGTCCGGTTAAAACTGTTGATGAATTATTAAAAAGAATTCCATCAGGCATTGTTAGTGAAAAGGAATTAAAAGATATTTATGAGTTAATGAAGGAGCAAGCATCATTAGCATCATTAAATGGATTCCAGGTTATTGCTAAAATGCACCACATTCTGGCTTTGGCGTTTGAAGCATTAATGAATGGTAATTTACTGGTTGATAAATCAGTAATAGAGGCATTAAGGGCTTGCCTTATTGTTATTGTTGCAGTTGTGAAAAGAAAGGATGTCGATATCACAGGATACCTTAATCGGGCTGAGGAATTTGGCAATAAACATTTCAAAGAAAATATCAAGGTTTGAACTCATGAATTTATATGCAATTATAATGGCTGGCGGGATCGGTGCAAGATTCTGGCCAAGAAGTAAAAAGAAAAGTCCAAAGCAGCTTTTGAAGATTATTGGTGAAAAGACGATGATTAAGGAAACTTTTGAAAGACTAAATGGACTTATCCCGCAGGAAAATATTCTTGTAGTAACAAACGAAGTTCAAAAACCAGGAATCATTGAGCAAATCCCTGAAATGCCATCCGAAAATATAATAGTTGAACCTTTTGGAAGAAATACTGCTGCCTGTATCGGTCTTGCTTCTATGATTATTAAGGAAAGGTCTGATGATGCTGTCACATTCGTTATGCCAGCAGATCATATAATAAGAGACAGTGAAAGTTTTATAAACACTTTGAAAATTGCAGCTAATTATTCTTATGAAAATCAGGCACTTGTTACTATTGGCATTCAGCCGACTAAACCCGAAACAGGATATGGATATATTCAAATTGATGAAGACTCAGGGAAAGATAATGTTTATAAAGTTTTAACATTCGCTGAAAAACCTAACTATAATACAGCAGTGAATTTCATTAAGAGTGGAGATTTCTTTTGGAACAGCGGAATGTTCATCTGGAAAATTGACACAATCCTGAGTGAAATTGGAATTCATATGCCTGAGCTTTATGAAGGATTACATCAAATAAAAGATAATCTGGGAAAGCCAGATTTTTCTGATTTACTCTCTAAGATATATGGTCAACTGCGAAGCATCTCGATTGATTATGGTATTATGGAGAAGTCAGATAAAGTTTACCTCGTAAAAGGTCAGTTTACCTGGAGTGATGTAGGAAGCTGGGATGCTGTTTATGAACTATGTGAAAAAGATCAGGATGGTAATGTGAAAGTTGGGTCAATCTATACCGATATGTCCATGGACTCGTATATATATTCACCCGAAAAATTTGCTGCAGTAATTGGATTAGATAATGTAATTGTAATTAATACAAAAGATGCGCTTCTTGTTTGTCGGAGAGATAAAGCTCAGGATGTTAAGAATGTTATAGATTATCTTAAACTTAACAAGCTAAACGATCTTCTCTAATCTTCAATGAAAAAAGTTATTACCGAGCGTGACATTTTAGAACTGGAAAAGAAGGGGATTAAAGTTCTAATAAAAACTAAAGATTTAATTATCACACCACTAGCTCTTGATAAAATTCGTGCTCTTAACTTTGCAATTATTGAAAAAGAAATAGTAGAGTCGAAACCAGGTCTTTTGACTTCCAGGAATTATTCTGCATCAGGTAATAGAATTATAATTGGCAGTGATCATACAGGATTCAGATTAAAGAATCAGCTAATAAAATATTTATTTGAAAAAAGTTATCAGGTAGCAGATGCTGGAACTTTCAGCGAGGATTCCTGCGATTACCCTGATTATGCAAAGGCTGTGGCTGAAAGTGTTGCGAGCGGGGAAAACAACTTCGGAATATTAATAGATGCGACAGGTATTCCTTCTGCAATTACAGCTAACAAAATTAAAGGGATAAGAGCTGCTACCTGCTACAACACATTCAGTGCAAAAAGCTCAAGAGCTCATAATGACGCCAATGTTTTGGTTGTCGGGGCAAAAGCACTTGGAGAAGAAACCATTAAATTAATTGTTGATCAATGGCTCTCAACGCCATTTGAAGGAGGCAGACATCAGAAGAGATTGGACAAAATATCAGAAATTGAAAACGCTGAACTATGACTTTGGGTTTTGAATTAAATCTGCTAAAGCATAATTTTCGTCAGCCAAAAAGTTAAATAAACCAGAATCGATGACAGACCGACGAAAGTCACTCCTAATAAATAATCATAAACTAAAATCGGAAATTATTTTAATTTGTTCATAATAAATTCACCTATCAAAGAAATTCTCGAACTTCAGGATCATATATATCTTTTAAAAGTTTATTCCCCAGAGTTAACTTCAAAAATCCGTCCCGGACAATTTCTTAACATCAGAGTCTCTGAAAGAGTATTTCCTTTACTCAGGAGACCTTTCAGCGTTTGCGATGTGGATGGAGATCATCTCTACTTGATGTTTAATATTATGGGTGAAGGAACAAATATGCTTGCTCATAAACCAATAGGCTCAACGCTCGATATTCTTGGACCTCTCGGAAATGGTTTTAATTTCGAAGGAGATTATGACACGGCTGTCATAGTTGCTGGAGGATTGGGTGCAGCTCCATTTCCATTCTTAACGAGAATGCTTGATGGGAAGAAAAACATTTTAACATTTATAGGCGGCAGAACAAAATCCGATGTAATTACTTATAATTTCAAAAATGTTGAAAAAGCTTCTGATGATGGTTCGGTTGGATTTAAAGGAAATGTAGTTCAGTTACTAGAAAAAAATCTTGAGCAGTTGAAATCACAGAGAATAAAACTATTCGCTTGCGGTCCAACTGCTATGCTAAGAGTATTGAAAGATTTTTGCCTGAAGTACGAATTCGATTGTGAAGCTTCTACCGAATGTGCTATGGCTTGTGGTTTCGGTATTTGCCAGGGCTGCCCGATTGAATCAACTTCTGAAAAAGATCATTACCTGCTTGTTTGTAAGGATGGACCAGTGTTTAATATTAAAGATGTCGTGATATGAGTAAGGTAGATTTATCAGTTAAAATTGGATCTCTTACTTTACGCAACCCGATAACTCTTGCCTCTGGGACTGTGGGTTACGGAAATGAAATTTCAGAATTTACTGATCTCAATAGGCTTGGCGGAATAGTTACAAAATCATTGAGCTTAAAACCCAGAAAAGGAAATCCGCCTCAGCGAATTGTTGAAACACCTGCAGGAATGTTAAATGCAATTGGTCTGGCTAATGTTGGAGTAGAAGTTTTCTTGACAGAGAAAATCCCATTCCTCAAACAATTTGATGTACCGATAATTTGCAACATAGCAGCAAGCACTATTGATGAGTATGTTGAGTGTACTAAAATTCTTACAACCGAAGAAACGATAAAAGCTTTTGAGATTAATGTATCCTGTCCAAATGTTAAAGAGGGTGGACTATCTTTTGGTAATGATTTGAATTCAGTTGGCAGGATTACAGAAAAAGTCAGGGCTGCAACAAATAAACCACTCATCATTAAACTTTCACCGAACGTATCATATATAGCGGATTTCGCCAGAGTAGCAAAAGAGAATGGCGCTGATGCTGTATCTGCAATTAACACTTTGGTTGGTGCTGCGTTTAATATCTTCACACGTAAACCAAAAATTCATAATGTAACAGGCGGGTTATCAGGACCAGCAATAAAACCAATTGCAATTGCTAAAGTACTCGAAATATCGAGAAGTGTTGATATACCAATTATCGGCATTGGTGGAATAATGGACTGGAGAGATGTTATTGAATTTATGATCGCCGGTTCCTCAGCAGTTCAAATAGGAACGTTGAATTTCATTGATCCTTCTGCTCCCGCAAAGATTGTTCAGCAGCTTGAAGAACATTGCGTTAAAAACGGAATTGAAAATATTTCATCACTTATCGCTTCATACCAGTTATAACTTAATGGATATTGAAACTTCACTGAAGAAACTTTTCTCTCTTCATACATTCGGAATAAAGCTTGGATTAGATAACACAATAAATTTTCTTAATCATCTTGGTAATCCACAAAAGCAATTAAAATGTATTCAAATAGCAGGTTCCAACGGAAAGGGAAGCACATCTTCATTCATTTCAAGTATTCTTCAGGAATTCGGATATAATGTTGGTTTATATACTTCTCCTCACTTTGTTAAGTTTAATGAAAGAGTTGTTATAAATGGAAAACAAATCGAAGATGAATATGTTGCGGATTTTGTTTCTTGTAATGAAAAATATATTGACGAGCATCAGCTAACTTTTTTTGAAGTAACCACTGCGATGACATTTCAATATTTCAAAGATATGAAGACGGATTATTGCGTAATTGAAACTGGTTTAGGCGGCAGGCTGGATGCAACCAATGTTCTAAATCCTTTGGCTGTCGTGATAACGTCTATTAGTCTTGAGCATACTAATGTATTGGGTGATTCGATTGAACAAATAGCAAATGAAAAAGCCGCTATAATAAAAAACGGTTCAAAAGTCTTTACCGGTCTGTTAAAAGCCGAAGCTGAGAAAGTTGTGCAACAAAAATGTGCTGAAACAAATAGTCAACTATTTCTGTTGAAAGATTTCATATCTGAAGATGGTGATAACATTAATTTCTTATTAGATAGCAAATGGATTGGAATCAATTCACCTCTAAAAGGGAAATATCAAAAGTATAATGCTGCACTGGCTCTACTTACAACTTCAAAGACCTTTAACTTCAAGCAGAAGGAAAAATATTTTTTGGGAATTGAAAAAGTTATTGCAAATACTGGTATCCAGGGCAGGTATGAATATTTCAACACAGACCCAACAATAATTTTTGATTCTGCTCATAACCCGGAAGGTATTGAAAATTTTTTAACTGAATTTTCCAATGAAGAAAAATCCTTTAAACGAAGAACTCTGATGTTTGGCGCTATGAGGGATAAGGCATTGAAGGAAATGCTTCAAATGCTTTCAAGACATTTTGATGAAATATTGGTTACTGATATTAATTATGAAAGGGCGGCTAGAGCTGAGGAATTAATTGCGCTATGCAGCGCTTTAAATATAAATGGTAAATTACTGAGTGAACCTGCTAAATATATCGATAACTTCAGAGAAAATGACAGGAATGAATGCCTGGTAGTTCTGGGAAGCATGTATTTGCTGGGTGAAATTAAACAGAAGCTTTTGGCAGCGGTAGCTTGACATTTAGCAATATTACATTTATGTTTCGGTGAGCCACAAAAACCTATCAAGTAATAAACTATTTGTTATAAGTAAAAATTATTCCCCGAATTTACAGGCTGGTTGAAACCGGTTAAACTTTATGTAAAAAAATATACCCTCATTTTGATAATAATAACTCAGGATTAAATTATATGCCAATGGACATATCCGTACTCAAGTCAAAGAAGATTGTAGAATTAAATGAGATAGCCAAAGAATTAAATATTCCGGGCTACAGCGATCTTCGTAAACAGGAATTAATATTCAAAATTCTGGAGGCGCAGACATCCAAAGATGGTCTTACCTTCTCTAAAGGTGTACTTGAAGTACTTCCCGATGGATATGGATTTCTTCGTTCTTCGGATTATAACTATCTCCCTTCACCTGATGATATTTATGTATCACCTTCGCAGATTAAAAAGTTCAGCTTGCGAACCGGTGATTTTGTCAGCGGTCAGGTTCGTCCTCCAAAGGAAGGCGAAAGATTTTTTGCTTTACTCCGGGTTGAAGCGGTAAATGGATTAGCTCCCGAAAATATCCGTGAAAGAACTTTATTCGATAACCTCGTGCCTGTTTATCCAACAAAGAAAATAAATCTTGAATCCGCACCCGGTGAATATTCGATGAGAGTTATGGATATGCTCGCACCGATAGGTAAAGGTCAAAGAGGACTGATTGTTTCACCGCCAAAGAGTGGTAAAACAGTTTTGCTTCAGAAAATTGCAAATTCGATTACAAGAAATCATCCTGAAGTAAAACTTATAGTATTGCTGATTGATGAACGCCCTGAAGAAGTAACCGATATGGAACGTTCTGTTCAGGGTGAAGTTATAAGTTCGACATTTGATGAGCCTGCTGACAGACACGTTCAGGTAGCTGATATGGTTATCGAAAAAGCAAAAAGAATGGTTGAAGCAAATGAGCACGTAGTGATTTTGCTGGATAGTATTACAAGATTGGCAAGAGCACACAATATAGTTGTTCCTCACAGCGGAAGAATTTTATCTGGTGGTGTTGACTCTAACGCTCTTCATAAACCAAAGAGATTCTTTGGCGCTGCAAGAAATACTGAAGATGGAGGTAGCTTAACAATTATCGCAACTGCCTTGATCGATACAGGAAGCAGAATGGATGACGTCATATTCGAGGAGTTCAAAGGAACAGGTAATATGGAACTTGTTCTCAATCGTGATTTAAGTGACAGAAGAATCTTCCCTGCTATTGATGTTAACCGCTCAGGCACCAGACGTGAAGATCTGTTATTGAAAGAAGATGATTTAGGAAAGATCTGGATCCTTAGAAAAATCCTCAGCGATTTTAGTCCAGTTGAGGCAATGGAATTCCTGATTGACAAAATTCGTGGCACGAAGAATAACAAGGACTTCCTAAATAATATGAACAACTAACAGTTAATCATTTTTAACTGTAAGTAAATTTACCTTGATTATTGTTCTGTTTCGAATATTTTTCTTTCAAAAAAAAGAATAATTTGAAAAAGTTTATTATAAGCTTCATTCTGGTTTACTCATCAATATTTGGACAACCGGATCCCTATAACCCGGAATTCATTTCTAAACTCCCTTTCGATTCAGAAATAATATCTTTACCCAGAACAGATGGAGACCTTTCAGTTTTCTATATTTATAGAATCCCGTACCGACTTTTAGTATTTGAAAGACAAGCTGAATCATTCACAGCAGCATTTCGCGTAATTGTTGAGATAACAGACAAATACGCCAAATTAGTTTCAAGAGATATTAAGGACAGCAAGGTTTCAGTCAGCAGTTTCGAGGAGACTCACGATATTTCATATTTTATTCAGGATTATTTAAAATTCAAAATAAAGCCTGGTGAGTATAAAATCACAGCAACAATATCGGATATGAATTCTACTGGTGAAGTTGCAATTAAACCCATCAAAGTGAACCTTCAAAAATATAAAGATAAAATTGTCCAGCATCCTTTTGTTATTGCCGCAAGAGAACTTCTCTGCGATGAGCAAAGAGCTTTTGTGTTAGCAAACATGGGTGGGAATATTCCATTCAGCAGTGAGAATTTTCATCTGATAATACCTGTAACTGATACATCAATTACTGAACTCAATGTGGAAATCGAAAGCAATGATCAAACTATTATTTCAACAAAGGTAAATGAATCACATACAATTCCGGTCGGTATAACAGAATGCAAGAATTATTTATCTATTACACGAGACTCTGAAACCGTCCCGCTGAAGAACTTTGTTTTAAGAGATGTTAATCTGGGGCTTGATGAAGGAGAGTTAATTCTTAAAATAAGAAATAAAGAACATTCTATTGATGAAGAGTTTATATCAAAAATAGTTTGGTTTAATAAACCGTTTTCTTTGATGGATCCGGAGAAGGCGATTGAATTTCTGAATTACATTGAAACCGATTCAGTTGTCTCTTCATTACTGAAGAATAAAAGTTCAAAGTATCCTGAAATATTAAAGCAATACTGGTCAAAATTCGATCCCACCCCTGAGACTACTTACAACGAAGTAATGTTTGAGTATTACAGTCGTGTTGATCATGCGATTAAAGAGTTTAGGGGAATCGGAAAAAATAACGGTGCTAAAACTGACCGTGGTATTGTTTTTATAAAATTTGGTAAACCAGATAAAATTGAACGCTCCTCAAATCCGCAAGGTCAGATGATGGAGATATGGACTTACTCAAAGTCAGAAAGAAAATTTTCCTTTGTTGATAAAAAAGGAATAGGCAACTTCATACTAACAGAGAATTGATGAGCAGATTTGTATTTACTTGCGGCGATATCAACGGGATCGGACCTGAAATTGCCATTAAAGCACTGAATAAACTCTCTTCAAAAAGTAAATCAGCACAATTCATTTTAATCATCCCTGAAAATGTTTTCGCTTCGGTTACAAAACTTATCAAACCAAAATTTAGCTACGATATTGTTAAGGAAGTTAAAACCAGTAATGCTAATACCAACATACAAGTACTCATAACAAAATCTTACAAGCAAAAAATGGGTAACCCAACCGAAGCATCTGGTAAAGCAGCATATCTTGTCCTTAAGAAATCCTTTGAGTTATTAAAACTGAATTCAGCAGATGCTGTTGTTACTGCTCCCGTTTCAAAAACAGCACTGAAAATGGCAGGGGTTAAATATCCTGGACAAACTGAAATGTATGCTGATTGGTGCCGAACTAAAAATTTTGTTATGACTTTTCTTTCAAAGAGTCTTAGAGTAGGTCTTTATTCTATTCATATTCCATTAAAAGATGTTGCTAATTCCTTGAGCATAAAACCACTAAATAATAAACTTGATACATTAATCAATATGCTCAGGTATGATTTAGGAATAAAAAAACCAAGATTAGCTGTTCTCGGATTAAACCCTCATGCCGGCGAGAGTGGAATTATCGGTAAGGAAGAAAAGAGTTTTATTGAGCCAGTAATTAAAAGCAGCAGATTTAAGAAAATAGTTTTCGGACCATTCTCTTCTGATGCTTTTTTTGCAAACAGAAGGTTTAAAGATTATGATATAGTTTTTGGTTTGTATCACGACCAGGTTTTGATCCCTTTCAAATATATTAACGCTGGAAGGGGAGTAAACTACTCAGCAGGATTACCAATAATCAGAACATCTCCGGATCATGGAACCGCTTATGATATTGCCGGAAAGGGAATAGCTGATGAGTCAAGTATGATTGAAGCGTTCAGGTACGCTAAGATTATTTTTACAAACAGAAAGAAAAATCCTACCTCAATTTGAAAATCCAACCTTACGAAAAAGTTGCTGCGTTCTATGATTTTTTGATGAAGAAGCTGGACTATGAAAGCTGGTCAAATTATATTATTGAGATTGCTGATACTTACCTGGAAAAGAAAGCAAGTGTGCTTGAGCTAGGAGCTGGCACTTGTAAAATTGCTGACTATATTTCTAAAAGATATAAAAACTATGTTGCCACTGATATCTCACTGCAAATGCTGAAATCTTCGAAAAGCAATTCTATAAAAAAAGTTTGCTGCGATATGAGAGCCCTTCCATTCAAAAATAAATTTAATTTTATATTTTCTAATTTTGATTGTGTGAATTACCTCTTAAAGCAAAAACATCTTGCTCAGTTATTTGAGGAGGTTTTTTATTTGCTGAAAAGAGATGGTATTTTTACATTTGATATTAGTCTTGAGAAAAACAGCCTTAATTTCCAAACGGGTAAATCTGTTGAAGGAAACTATAATGGTTATTCTTTCCGGCGCGTTAGTCAGTATAATGAATTGAGTAGAATGCACACTAATAAATTTTACATAAGTGATAAGCAAGGCAAGTATTTTACTGAAACTCATAAGGAAAAAATTTACAATTTAGAAACATTTTTTAAGCTTGCGGATAAATCTGGTTTAAATGTAGAGGCTTGCTATGATTGTTTTACTTTTAATGATATTAAACAGAAATCCGAAAGAGCACAATTCGTAATGAGGAAAATAAATTAATGATGCTTTCGTTTGACAATGTGGAATTTCACTATAAAAACCAGCCGGTGTTTACTAACTTAAATTTTGAGCTGGATTATGGTGAGTTTGTCTTTGTAATTGGTAAAAGCGGAATCGGTAAAAGTACGTTGATGCAACTAATTTATATGAATATATTTCCTCTTACAGGAACAGTCAAAATTGCTGAGTTTGACTCTCAAACTATTAAATCGTCACAAATTCCTTTGCTAAGAAGAAAAGTCGGTGTGATCTTCCAGGATTTTAAACTGCTTCCTGACAGAAATGTTTATCAAAATCTTGCCTATGTTCTGAAAGTAACCGGTACACCTTCCAGAGAGATAAAAAGAAAAATTAATGAAGCATTAACCGAAGTTGGCTTATCACACAAACGATTGAATAAACCCAATGAACTCTCTGGCGGCGAGCAGCAGCGGGTTGCAATTGCACGTGCAATTATCAATGATCCTATTCTGATTCTTGCTGATGAACCCACAGGAAATTTAGACCCGGATACTTCGAGAGAAATTTTAGCTCTCCTAAAAAAAATCAATAAAAAAGGAACTGCAGTACTTGTTGTAACTCACAATTATGATATTGTTAAGAAGGCAAACGAGAGGGTTATTAAACTGGAGGATGGCAGGGCACTTAGAGCAGTTATTAAACCGAAAGTTGAAAATTAATTATTGCCGTTCAGAATTTTCAGCAGATTATTATTTACTTCCTCAACCGAACCCAGACCATTTATAGAAATTACTTTGCCTTGCTTTTCGTAATAGTTTAGAACAGGTTCTGTATTCATACGAAAAATTTCCATTCGTTTTCTGATTACTTCTTCCTTGTCGTCATCTCTAAGGTAAAAACTGTTCTTCGCATTACAATCAGGACAACTATCAGAATTTTCGATTTGTGAAAGAGTAAAGATATGCCCGCATTTTTTACAAGCTCTTCTGCTGTTAAGTCGTTTTACAATTTCTTCTTCATAAGCATAAATGTTAATTAGCTTTATCTCATTAAGATTCATTTCATCAAGAAGCATATCGAGTTCGACTGCTTGATTTGTTGTTCTTGGAAATCCATCCAGGATAAAACCATTCTCACAATCAGCTTTAGCGAGTCTATCCTTAATAATTCCAATCATGATCAAATCTGGAACAAGATCACCTTTGCTCATAATTTCCTGAGCTTTTCTTCCGAGTTCTGTTTGATCTTTCACAGCTTGCCTGAGAATATCACCAGTTGAAATATGAGGAATGTTAAATTTAGAGGAAAGCAATTTTGCTTGTGTGCCTTTACCGACTCCCGGCGCCCCGAATAGAAGTAATCTCATAAATAAAAATTTTTTTATTGCAAATTATATAAATAAAGATGCAGTCTCAAGCTGTTGGAGGCGAAAACTTAAGATTGTCTTTATTCTTTATTTTATTAAAAAATTCCTGAAGTAGTTTTCTGCTCTCTTCTGCATAAATCCCTGAATAAACATTAATTCTGTGATTAGTCTTCCCATCATCGGCAAGATTATAAACACTGCCGCAAGCTCCAAATTTCGGATCGAATGCAGCGAAATATAGGTCATTGATTCTCGAAGAAAGCAACGCACCAGTGCACATAACACAAGGCTCCAGTGTAACAAAAATTAAGCATTCAGTTAAGCGCCAGTTGCCGATATGATTAGCTGCAGAGGTAAGAGCTATCATCTCAGCGTGAGCGGTTGCATCTTTTAATCGCTCAACCTGGTTGTAACCCCGACCTATTATTTTATTGTCCTTAACTACAACAGCACCGACAGGAACTTCATTTTCTTCAAAAGCTCTCTCTGCCTCCTGAAGAGCAGCAAACATAAAACGATATTTTGTTTCGTCGAAAATCAAATCTTTTAATATTCAAATTACAAACTCTAAATCACAAATAAATTTTAAATCTAAATTTCAAAATTCCAAACAGCAAAGGAGAAGTTTTTGGATTTTTGAATTTGGTCATTGGTGCTTATTTGATATTTGTCATTTGAGATTTGTGATTTAACCTTGTACGCCCGTAGGGATTCTCCGCCGGAGGCGGATCAGCCTTTGGCTGAGAACCCATTTAGTCTTTGGCAATAGAATCATAGTATATTTTAAGTTGTACGCCCGTAGGGATTCGAACCCCAAACCCTCAGATCCGAAGTCTGATGCTCTATCCAGTTGAGCTACGGGCGCATATTTTACGATGTAAAAATAGATATGAGATACTGGAATAGCAATAAAAAAGCCGCTATGAAAAGCGGCTTTATAAAATTCCTGTTAAGAAATTTGCTAATTCGTAAATCCTTTGGGATATGTCTTTAGATTATGTCCGAACTTTAGCTGCTCTTCCATCCTGCAAGACCATACAAGCTCTCCGTTCCAAACAGTAATATCCGGACAACCATCACACATACTCTGTCTTCCATCAGGCATAAAATCAACAGGCTGAATGATCATGACTGATTGGTAATGGAGTTTCTTAAAAATATTAAGAGGATTCTTATAATAATTAAAAAATGCTTTTCTTAATTTTTTATCTAAAGCTCCCATCAGCAGCATACTTTTTCCTTTGCGTGTCCATTTTGGTCCAGCGTAGGCAAGATATTTATCAAAGCAAAGATGATAAAACATTTGAACCATCTCCATACCTTTTCTTCCAACATATCCATAGATCTTTTTATTTGTACCTAATCTTCCGGTTAATAACCATTTGAATGAATCCGGTTTTTCTGAACCGTTGAGATAAGCGCAAGGATCAAATTCAGGATATTCCTTTCTTATTAACTCAACAACTTCCGGGGCTTTGATGTCAGCACGAGTAACAGGATCTTCATTATAAACAAGCTGACTCATATCGATTTTTTGCGGACCGAGATAAAAATCAAACTCTTTATTATCAACTGCACGGTAAAGTATAAATACCATCACCTGAACAATATCAATATTTTTCTGAGCCCACTTTACCATTTCGGGAATATATTTCATTGTATCTTCATAAACGGTGGAATTAAATGCACAGGAAATATTTCCTTCATCGGCGAGCATTTTAGCATATTTATATCTTAACTCATTTAGCTCAAGTTCATTTTTATCTTTCCAGTGCGGACGACCTTGTTTGCTGTCAATATGAAAAGTAAAACCAAAGACTCCCGCTTTCTTCAGTTCTTTTAATAATTCTTTTGTTAGTGCCAATCCGTTTGTGTTGATGATCGGCTTCATATTTCTCTTCTTAACTTCTTTAACGATTTCAATAATGTCAGGGTGTGTCAGAGGATCACCGCCGGCAATCGAGACACCATCTGCGTTTCTTAATCTGACAAAAACATCGAGATCATCTCTTACCTGATCCATTGTTTTGTGACCATCCTTCTCATTCAATCGGTAGCAGCCTTCGCAATACAGATTACACTTTGATGTTGGCTCTAACCATGAAATTGAATTATCGGTAAGATTCCAGGGCAGGCGGTAGTAGTCCAGGTGGTTCAATGAATTGTTGTGCATTAGTACTCCCTATATAGCATATTAGTTATAATTGCAAAAATTATGGCAACAAAACTAAAACTAATTTCAGCATTATGCAATGCTTTATATCACTCATATCTTTTGTTCGAATAACATAAATGGTTTAATAGAAGTAATGCAACCTCTGCCATAAAAACTCAACCTACTTTTTTTAATTGTCTCATTGATTAGTAATTTTTGACTGGAATAATTTAAGGAGAATGAATTGTTCAAAAATTTAATACTTATTGTAACAATAGCTTCAACTTTATCTGTAAATGCACAAAGTGATTTCGCTGTTGGACTTAATGGTAATGTAAATTTTCCTAATGGCAAGTTCACAGAATATTTTGGAACCGGTTACGGCGGTGATGCTCACTTTATGTATCTCTTCGGAAATTCATCCATATTTACTCTATCCGTTGGTTACAATCAATTCGGGCTTGATGAAGAGGCATTCACAGCAAAGGCAAATCAATCAGGTTTGGATGCTACGTTTAATATTGAATCAAAATTCTCAACTATACCAATTCTGCTTGGGGTTAAGTGGTATTTCTTAAAACAAAAAAATCAAAGTCCTTACATAATGGTAGAAGCTGGATTTTATAATTATAATTTTACTTTTAACGGTACTGCCTCAGTCGATTCAGCAGGAAATACCCAGACGATCACTTTGCCAGATATTGATGAGAAGGGAACAGAGACAATGTTGAGAATCTCTGCTGGTTATTTGTTCTTTATCGAGAAGCATTGGTTTATAGATGCCTCCGTAAATTATATTGTGTTAACCGATGCTTTCACTGTGGTTGTACCCGATGACCCGGAAGATGCGGCAGAAATTTCAGGCGCTGCACAAACATTGAATTATATTTCCATATCAGCCGGCTTGAATTACAGATTTTAAAATTTTTTAAACTTATTGGAAAGTAATTGTATGTCTAAAAAATATTTCATTCTCTTTTTTATTTTTCTCATTAATAATTCCATATTAGCACAAAGTAAATTCAACGCCGGAGCTTCATTTAACCTGGGAATTCCGACAGGTACCTTCAGTGATTTAGCTATAACCGGTGTTGGTGGTTCTTTAATCGGTGAGTATTCTTTCAATGAAATGATATCAGCAACTCTTTCTGCATCATATCAAAACTTTCCCGGTAATGCTGAAACATTTGCGGTTCAGGGAAAGGCAGTTGATTTTTCTATTAATGCAATACCACTGCTTGCAGGAATTCGTTATTACTTTTTACCAGAATTTTTTGGAAGCGTAGAAGGTGGAGCTACTTTTCTCAGGTTGAGCGCTGACATCTATGATGTTTATAGTGAAGAAAAAGTTTCTACAGATTATGAAGCAAAATACTGCGGAGGAATAGGTTACCGCTACAAAATGGCTGAAGCTTCTGTATTTGAAATATCAGGTGGCTACCAACTAGTTCAGGATGATTTTAATTCGTTTATCATCAAAGCCGGTATATTGATTCTTTTAGATAACATTTAGTTAATGTCAATTTAATCATAAAATCTAATGCAGGGTTCTCCAATGAATAGCAAAACTATTTTTGTTCTGTTTCTGATTACTGCTTCGGTTCTTTATCCTCAAACAAATCATATTGAAGCACTAAAAAAAGGTGGATGGTCAGGTGGTTTAGCTGGATGGCTCGGCTGGGAAAAATTTGATATCACCGATAATCTGCCTAACTCAACCAGTAGCTCAAATGTTGATGGATTTAACTTTGTTTTCAGTTCAAGAAATGGAAGCATCGTAGAAACCGATGCAGTATTCGGATTTGATTTTCAATGGCGTCAAAAAAATCGAACAATATCACCAATCATTCATTCAAATGCTAATATTAGTGAAGAACTTAATCAAAAGCTCTGGTTCTTAGGTTTATGGGCAAGATATTATGTACCTGCCGGTGGAGAGTTCGCAATATTTTTTGAAGGCTCAGCAGGATATGCTTCACTCACCGAAGAATACTACATAATCAATACAACTCTTGAGTATTTGCCAAAAAATTTTGAAGCTTCAGCTAATGGCTTTGCTTATAACGCCGGAGCTGGAATATCAATTTTTGTTTCTTCACAAGTAGCATTTGAAGTTACTGGCAGATGGGAAGGAGGAAATTTAAGCGGGAAAAGAGATTATTGGTATTATGAGGATAACGATCTGGATGTTAAGATTGGAAATTGGTATATACTTTTTGGCTTCCAGATATTTTTAAGATAGTTAAATGAAAAAAGGAGACCACTTGCGCGATCTCCTTTCAATTCGCCCTCACCACTAAAAACTTCAAGAAGACAAACTATTTACTTGAACATCTTCTCAATTTCAGCTTTAGATTTTTTTATTCCTCTGATTGATATAATTATAAAAAGTAAAAGCCCCCCTAATATTATACCTGCCAATAGGTAAACTGCCATTAAATCGCCCTCCATTTTTAAGACTTAATTTTCAACCATTATGCCATCTATAAATCACTTCCTCAAAAATTAGAATAGCAGAATTTGGTATATAAATGAAGTTTTGATGTATCTAATTGGAATCTAAAATGAGAATTGTATCAAAAAAGATTGTTCATAAAAGATGAACAAAATTATAGCGAAATTTTTAGTTTCTGGTTAATATCAGAGGAATTCCGTTGTGAAAATAAATTCTGCCAAAATTTTCAGCTAACCAATGAAGAGGCTTAAGGGTAGGGTTGTTCTTTTCGATAATGTTCATCCTTACAACATTAGGTCTTTCATGAAGATTGATGATTGCATCACAAAACTCTTCGGGCGTGTAACAATGAGATTCATCCAGTTCTACTTTTAAAACTTTCTGTTGATTTACAAACACGCCTTTGGAGAGGAAATGATTGACCCTCAAAGATTTGTAAGTTAATATCACTTCGAAATTTCGCATAGCAAAAATATAAAATAAGTTGTGACTATTTCAAGAGTATCATCTTATTTGTTTGAACAAAATTACCAGTATTTAATTTGTAGACGTAAATTCCGCTGGGCAGTCCGCCTTTGGCGGACCGGACGTTGCCTGAAGGTAAACCGGAATTACTATTCGCATTGAATTCTACCGAGTATTTTCCTGCTTGCTTGTATTCTTCAATAAGTGTTGCTACCTCATTGCCTAATACATCATACACTTTCAAACTTACAAATCCGCCATCCGACATCCAAAATCCTATAGTGGTTGCTGGATTAAATGGGTTAGGATAATTTTGACTCAGATAAAACTCCTGTGGTAATTCTGATTCTGAGTCAACTATACTTGTTTGCTCAACTTCAATGTAACAGATTTTAGTTAAAGTGTCATTGCCGAGCGAATTTGTGGCGATTAAAGTTACTTCATAAATACCAGATACGTTATAAACAATATCTTGAGGATTTTGTTCTGTTGATGAAGCTGGAGTACCTCCTTCAAAATTCCATTGCCAGTTAGTTGGCAGATAGGATGATTGATCATAAAAAGAAACACTGTTGCCTGCTACAATTTTCCTTGAATCAACTCTGAAATCAGCGACAGGTTTAAATGGCTTATTTGGTTTATAGGCTCTGATTGTTGTTCCGCTGCCAGTAATCACTAAAGTACCATCCTTCGAAAGAGCGGCACCGCAGTAAGTCAGATTCGGAACCGCAAGCTCCCAGATTAATGTTTGTAAGTCAGCAGAAAAGCAAAACATTTTATTTGTGTTATTATTAACATACACTTTGCCTTCGCCATCAACTGAAATTGTGGAGAAGAATGAACTGTTAACTGCTATATTTGATTTATTAAGCAGGCTGCCATCAGATTTGTTCAGCAATTTTACTGTATCGTTATCAATTACATATAAATTTCCAGAAACATCAGAACCAAAGTAACCGGGCATATCGGATCCAGTTGGTGTGTATTCCCACTTAATTGTAAAACCAGTGCCAGTATCTTCGAATGCATACAATTTACCGCCATCGCGCTTTAAATAAATTGTGCCGTCATTAGCTATTGTTATCGGCCATTCCTGATCTCCGTCGCCAGGTAAACTGATGGTTTCATATTTGAACTGACCTGTTTCTATATCCAGAGCAAATAATGTTTTGGGAGTATTGACAGCACCTTTATAATGATAGAAAGTAGTGCTGGTCGCTGCATATCCTGCATTTGGTCCAACGGGAATGGTATAATTATAAAACCAAATCGTTTGGCCCGTATCTTTATCCAACCTTTTACCGCGAACGATTGGATCACCGTTGCAGGCAAATAAAATTCCCGCATTTCCTCCGAACATATTTTCCTGCACCGACCATTTAACTGAACCATCAACAGGCGAGAGGGCATAAAGCGAATCACTGAAATAATCGTGTGCATAAACTGCGTCTTCAGTAAATCCAACAGCAAACATTCTTGAAGTTGAATAGACCATCTTTTCCCATAACAGGTCTCCATCAACTAGACTTCTGCATTCTATCTTCGACGTATATGGACTGAAAACAGATCGCGCTGTAACAAACTTATCGCCGAATGTAAAAACTGAATTTCCGATGCTCGTTTGACTTGAAGCAACTATCCACGCAGGAGTAAGCACGATGTCAGGACCAATAATTTTACTCAAACCGTTTCGTTGATTTTTTCCTCCGATTGTTGGCCAGTTTTGGGAGTATAGAATTGTACTTGTTATCAGGAAAGCAAAAAAAAGAAGATTAAGTTTTCGCACAGCTTGCCCCGTGAAATAATTTAAGTTGATAAAGAATAACTGAATTTAGCTTGACTAAAATTACTAATTCAAGCCTCAATTAAAATATATAAACCTGACTAAAAACCGAAGTGATAAAATCTAATTTAAAACTGAGAAAACGGTTTCTGCCATTCATCAAAAATCAAGAATTATCCTCTTTTTTCTCTTGGCATGAGGTATAGATTGGATTAAATTTGCCAATCCTAAAAATCAAATCAATTTTTCTCAACAAGAGGGAGTTAAAAGTGTGCAGATTAAATTATTTATTTCTACTGGGATTTCTGACAATGATGTTCGTTGAAATCAATGCAGGAGATCAGAATATTTTACCTTATCCAATCCATCAGTATAAGCTTGCTAATGGATTAAACGTGGTTACTGTTCCGTTCGATAGTCCAGGTTTAGCAGCGTTTTATATTGTGGTAAGTGTTGGTTCGAGGAATGAAGTAGAGCCTGGTGTTACAGGCTTCGCTCATTTCTTTGAGCATATGATGTTCAGGGGAACTGATAAATATCCGCGAGAGAAATACACAGAAGTCTTAAAAATGACAGGTGCTGGTGCAAATGCAAACACCTCACTTGACAGAACTATTTATCACATGACTGGTAATGTTGATTATCTCGAAAAAATGTTTGAGCTTGAATCAGACAGGTTTATGAATCTGAATTATCCTGAACACGATTTCAAGGTCGAAGCAGGAGCAGTAAAAGGAGAATACACAAAAAACTTTGCTAACCCGTATCAGCGTCTCTATGAAAGTTTGGTTAACACTGCATTTGATGTTCATACATACAAGCATACAACGATGGGATTTTTTGAAGATATCGTTGATATGCCGAATCAATATGAATACTCAAAGATATTTTTCGATCGGTATTACAGACCTGAATATTCAACTGTTGTAGTTGTTGGCGATGTAATTGCTGAGAAAGTAAATGCATTGGCTGAAAAATATTTCAATAATTGGAAGCCGGGTGATTATACTGTCCAGATTCCCGTTGAACCTGAGCAAAACGAGAAGCGAGCTATTCATTTGCCGGATGGGTCTATACCTCCATTTATGAGTTTGAATTACAAAGGTCCTTCTTTCAGCGATTCTAAAATTGATATGGCTGCTCTTGATGTTCTTAGTACAATTCTATTCTCACAAAACTCTGAGCTTTATAAAAAACTCGTTGTTGAAGAACAGAAGTTAAGATTCCTTGGTGGCGGTGCTATGAATACAAGGGATCCTTACCTGATAAATATTCAGGCGTCGTTTATCAGCAAGGATGATTTTCAATATGTTAGAGATGAAATTTCAAATGCGATCAATGATATAAGGACAAATGGCGTTAGTCAGAAAATTCTTGAAGAAACAAAATCAAACTTAAAATACAGCTTTGCTATGAGTATTGATAATCCTGATGTTATTGCAAATTCACTTTGCCAGTTTATATACCTGACTGGTGATCCTGAAGCTTTGAACAGGTTTTATTCTCTTTACGATAAAGTAACTGAGGATGATATTAAGATGGTCGCAAATAAATTTTTTAATGATAATAGACTTACGATTGCTACTATCTCAGAAGATGAGAAGGGAGGAGTTGAATAATGAAAGCAATAATAATTTCACTTTTGTTAAGCGGATTTATAATGGCACAACAAGTTGTTGAGTTAAAGCAGCCAAACGCATCAAAGATGGTTGTAAAGTTTATGTTTAAAAACGGTTCGATCTGCGATCCGCAGGGTAAAGAAGGATTGACATATACAACTTCTCAGGTTATCAATAATGGAGGAACAGCCGAATTAACATATAGTGACATTCAATCTAAAATTTATCCGATGGCATCCCGGTATTCTGTCCTTGTTGATAAGGAAGCCGTTACTTTTACTTTTCAGTTTCATAAGGATTGGATAGATGAGTTTTATCCTATTATGATGGGCTTGATTACCAATCCTTCTTTCAGTCAGGCAGATTTTGAAAGAGTTAAAAACAATCAGCAGGCATATGTTGACCAGGTAATCCGCGCTTCTTCCGATGAAGAATACAGCAAGAAGGCTATGGAAGATTTTCTCTTTCGCGGAACAAACTACCAGCATATGGTTGAAGGAAATTCTGCTTCGGTTTCAGCCATAACTCTTGAGGATGTTAAAGCTCATTATAAAGATTTCTTCACAAGAAATAATTTTATGATTGGTATTGCCGGCAACTATCCCGAATCATTCATTGAAAAGTTAAAAACTGATTTAGCAAACCTTCCTGATATCAGACCTGCTATTCCAACCGCACCTGCAATCCAGATGCCTGATGGTATCGATGTTGAAATAATTTCAAAAGACGGCGCGTTTGGCTCAGCTATCTTTACGGGATACCCGTTAAACATAACTCGAACTGATGATGAATTTGCGGCGTTGATGGTTGCTAATTCCTATCTCGGTGAGCACAGAAAATCTTACTCTAAATTATACAAGGTGATCCGGGAAGAGCGCTCGATGAATTACGGTGATTATTCTTACATTGAATGGTATCATAACGGAGGCGGTAATATGCTTCCTCCTTCTGGTGTTCCGAGACAATCAAACTATTTTGCTGTCTGGATCAGACCTGTTCAAATTGCAAAACAATTAAAGATGCAGTACGAAGAGTTGAAAGATGTGAATGTTGGTCACGCACACTTTGCTATAAGAATGGCTTTACGGGAAATGGACAAGATGATTAAGAATGGATTATCGCAGGCAGATTTTGAAGCAACCCGTGCATTCCTTCAGAGCTATATCAGATTATACATTAAAAATCCTGATCAGCAGCTTGGTTATTTAATGGACTCAAGGAGGTACGGCAGAGAAAATTATATTGAAGAGCTTGGAGCGTTACTTTCAACGCTCACTCTTGAAGACGTGAACAATGCAATAAATAAATATTTTCAGATTGACAATATGAAAATCACAATCGTCACCGATGTAAGTGAAGCCGAACCTCTTGCAGAAAGTCTGAAAAATAATTTGCCGTCGTCAATGAGTTATTCTGATTTGGTTAAAGCAGGATTATCTGAAGAGATTTTAAGCGAAGATGCTGCAACAGAAAATTTTAAGCTGAATGTTAAGAGTGTTACGATAGTTGACTCGAAGGATACGTTTAAGTAAGAAAGCGTTGTAGTATTTGTTATTGAAGCCAGGTGTAATAAGCCTGGCTTTTTTTATACAGTTACCTTATTAATCCAGCCCATTCTCAAGTTTTTTAAGAACATATTTCAATTTCTTTTCTTAAGTCCGATTTCTCAAGTTTGATGTAAACATCTATCTTTAGCTATTTTAGTAATATTTGCGTCATTTCTCGTCCTTGCTGTTACATTAATAGAACTGTAATTTTATCTATATATGAAGGTTCTATGATCCTAATTTCAGTAAATAATTTTTATCCAATCGTCATCTAAAAGAAGGTTTAAAAAATGCGGTGAAAATTTTAGTCTGTTTATTTAGTTGTTTTATGCTAAGTTTAGAAAGGAAATTATTTAGTGCATAAAAATATTTTCAAGGGAGTTACTTATGCAGCAAATTGATAAATACATTTTTAGTTTAATTATTCTCCTGAATATAGAACTAAGCTTTCCTCAAGCTTGGGAATTGATTGGTGGACCTACCGGAACAACCCCAAACGACGTAATATTCACGCACAATGAAAAGTTATTATGCTCGACAGTCAAAGGTGTTTTCATATCTGATGATTATGGCAATACATGGAGAATCAGCATTTCTTCTCTTAGCTTTAAAGGGATTTATTCTTTAACAGAAAGACTGAATGGAGAAATTCTAGCAATTGAAAGATTTGGAATTCTAAAGTCGACTGATGGAGGAGAAAACTGGTTTAAAGTTTCCAACATGTCATATTTAAATGATTATGGGGCTAAAATTTATGAATCTCCGACCGATTCCTCACTTTATTTTTCTAAAAGTAAATTACTTTATAAGAGCACAAACGGAGGTTTTGACTGGGAAGTAATCTGGCAGGGTGAAGTAATTGATGGATTCATTGTGAATGAGTTGGGGTGGATTTACTTAAGTCAGAGATATAAAAATATTTTGATTAGTAAAGACAACGGTGTTACCTTTTCTCCTTATTCAGTCGGAATAGATTTATCATATTCTATCGTTTCTTATATGTATTCTGATAAACATACTGGGTTATATTTTAGAATATTTCAATATCCTGATTGGATAGTTCATTTTGGTAATAATAAACTTACGTATATAGAAAATGGGTGGACTAATCTTCCATTGGGAGTAAATTCTAGCGGAGACCTTATATATAGATCGGGTAATTGTATAAAGCTGTTTGAATTATCAACCAAGCAATCACGAACAATTTCTTGTCCTGATTTCGTAAAAGATCAGTTTGCTAAGAATGTAATTACGAAAGAGAATATATGGGTTGCAAATTTCAATTACCTTGGCTTACATCGTTCTAATGATTCAGGAAAAACGTGGAAGAATATTAATAACGGATTAGGTTTTACAGAAAGTACAGCAATGCAAATAACTAAAAATGGTAAATTCATTGTGAGCGCTTTCAGTGGTGCATTTTGGGGTAATTTGTATCATTCAACAGATGATGGAAAAACATGGTGGCAAAAAAACCCAGTTATGGATCCTGTATTTTATGATATTGAAGCAGCAGTAAACGGAAATTTAATAGCAACAGGTTCTTATGGAATTTTTACTGCTGATAGTGAGGGGGAGAATTGGGTACAAAGGAAAGATACTGAAATTGCTTCATACTTATTTGTCAGCAAAAATGGAATTGTTTTTACAGGAACTCGCCCGGATGGAATGTTATACTCTCGTAATAATGGTATAAGCTGGTCTCGTCCGAGCGGACTTGGCAGCTTATATTTTAGTTCGTTTGGTGAATCAACCGAAGGCAGACTATTTGCCAGTGCTGAATCTTACACGGAAGGCATATACTATTCAGACAATGAAGGTCGAAATTGGAGTCATGTTAATCCTTTCCCATATTCTGGTGTATATGATTTTATAACAAAAAGAGATTCTGTTTATGCAGCTACAAATAGTGGTATTTATAAAAGCATTGATAATGGACTTAATTGGACATACTTAAGTTATGAGATTATCAGAAAATTTGAATTGGCTCCAAATGGTGATCTGATTGGAATTAAGCAAGGTAGGGACATAATAAAAAGTAGTGATAACGGTAAAAGTTGGGAAATCTTAGGCGAAGGATTAAAAGGCAGGGCAATTAGAGATATTTGCTTTGATGTCGATTACCAGATTTATGCTTTAACAGATTCTGGTATTTTCAGGAACAATCTATATATATATCCATTTATTGTTAAACCTTATAATGGAGCAAGTAATTTACCTCCAACCGTTCAATTTGAATGGAGTAAAGTATCCACAGCATATAATTATGAATTGGAGTTGTATGAGGATAGCCTTTTAAATTCCACAATAAAAATTATAGCTACCACTGAAAATTATGCAACCGTTAATTCGTTTCTTTTTGAGAAGACATATTTCTGGCGTGTAAAAGCTTATACAACTAAATTTGATTTTTTATATTCAAATGTTGGTAAATTTTCAATAGCACCGCCCTTCTCAATTACCCAAAATTATCCTAATCCTTTTAATGCTGAAACTAAAATAGAATTTTATGTGCCATACGAGTCCAGAATAAAATTGAAAGTTTACAATATTCTTGGCGAGGTAGTAGAGAATTTAATAGATAGTGAATATTCTGAAGGAAAATATACTCATCGTTGGAATGCTTCTAGTTTCCCTTCAGGAATTTATTTTATACAAATTGAAGGGGATGAGTTCAGACAAATAAAGAAAGCTGTGCTTATCAAATAGTCAAGATGGTATTGCTCTAATTTGATCAATAAATAAATTTTTAGCTAGCAATTCGGCCTGACTTTGACTTATTTGTAATGAAGACTTATGTAATTGTGTTAAAGATGTTAATTCTGAATAATTAATCAGGTATCTTATAATCCATCCAGTCCAATAAAGTGTCGATAATAATTTTCTGCTCACTTTCATCGAAGCTTCTTATTCTTGTCCGATGATTACCATCTTTCTTAACCATTTTAATTGAGTTAGTCTCGCCTGTTAACTCAACTGCCGTTGCTGACCACGTATCCAGTTCACCGTAAATAAAAATCATGTTGTTTCCATGCTTCTGAATCCAGGTATTAATTTTTTGCATTATGCAGCAATCAAATTCAGGTTCGAGTTCACCACGAAGAAATATTTTACTCGTGGGTTCCTTCACTTCAGTGAGTAAATCCTTAAAAAAAGAAATGTTGTAACCGTAATAACCCATTTGAGCGTAAGCCTGGTAAAAGAAAGGAAGAATTGTTTCGATATCTTCATCAGCAAAATAATCGAAGGCTGAACCTTTCTTTAAATGCTCAAAAAGAATTTCATTAGAAGCATTCGTGTCAGGTATTTGCTCACAGGTTGTGTTTTGCCATTGCCAGAAAGCAAAACCATATTCGAGAACAACGTACTCAAAAATATACCTGCTGCTGCCCATTGTGTAACTATAGCCAGAGTTTTCAGTATCCTCAAGAAACAACGGGATGAGTTCTCCTGCTCTCTTCAATACTTCTCTCTGGAACTGTATCATTTTATTTCTGCAATCTTCCGTGCCTACGTTATTTAAGAAATGGTAAATCCTTGGATCTTCAGGTGCAAGGTTTAGTGGTGCAACATAACATACTGCGGCATCAGCATCATCAGGAAAAAAATATTTGTGCATGTATGTTGTCTGTCCACCTTTACTGATACCAGTTGTAACCCATTGATTACTGTAGATGTTTTTCAGCGTTTCAATTATTCGATGATGATCATTCGCTGCCTGAACAATTTTTAAGTACTCCCAGAGGAGTGTATCAGGTTTTGATTCTCCGAAGTAACGATGTTCAACTACAATCTTGTTGCACTTTAAAATTGATGCAAGCTCATTTCGTCTGTTAAAATCAATGTTATAACCATCAAGCTCAATCACCATAGGAAGGGATTCATCTTTATGTGATAAATAAAATTTCTGTTTGAATTTTTTACCATCCGGATTCTGATGATCGAAAGGCTGTTCAATAAAGATTTTAAATGTCTCAACGTACTCTGAATCTGGCTGAATACTCTCAACACTAATAACCCAGGGTAAAGATTCTAACTTATCCTTTAAATCGCTTTGAGTAAAAAGAGGGAAGGAACAAAAGAGCAGTATCCCAATCGTAAATACTGTAAGCTTAATATTCTTCATCGTGAGCTCCCGCTGATAATTAAAATATTAATTTTATTTTTTTCCTCTGAAAAGATATAACTGTGAAATTATCATTCCAATGAGCATCATCACACATCCGAAAAGTCCGCGCAAAGGAATTGACTCATTAAGAATCATCCAACCGCCTATAACTGCAAATACTGCTTCTAAGCTCATTATTATAGCTGCATTAGCAGGATGCGCATCCCGTTGTGCAACCACCTGAATTGTGAATGCAATTCCAACCGAAAATAAACCAGCATAAAGAATAGGCAGGTAAGCAAGCAAAATATTTTGAAGAATAATTGTTTCAGAAATAAGTGCTGCAATAAAACTCAACGCTGTACAAACCACGAATTGAGAAAAGGCTAATTTAAATGGATCGCTCTTTTTTGAGTAAAACCCGATTACTAAAATTTGTATCGCCCAGAAAAAAGCGCCAACGAGTACTAAAACATCACCGAGGTTTATGTCAAAGCTTTCATTAACACCTAAAAAGTACAATCCAACTATTGCTACAATTGCACCAAGCCATGTAAAGAAAGAAGTTTTTTGTTTTATGAATAATCCCAGAATCGGAACAAGTATGATATAAAATCCAGTGATAAATCCTGCCTTTCCTGCATCCGTGTAAACCAAACCACCTTGTTGAAAGGTTGCTCCAAGAAAAAGAACAGTTCCAGCCGCTAATCCACCGTAAAGAAGATTTTTATCATTTAAAGGAAGAAATTTTTCCTTTTCAAATTTTCTTTTTTGATTTATAAGTAAAAGAGGAATTAATGAAAGGCTGCCGAGAGTGAATCTTGCCGTATTAAATGTAAACGGACCGAGATATTCCATTCCGGCACGCTGAGCAACGAATGCAAATCCCCAGATGACGGCTGTTAAAAGTAAAAGTAAATTTGATTTCATATTATTTATCCTGAATTTATTTCAGGAACGTTCGTCAAAATTGTAGGGAACAGTCTCCTGACTGTTCCGTATTATGTTTACGTTTAATTGCATCTAGGTTCAGACAGGAGTCTGAACCCTACATGAGTTCCAATTTTTTTACATTTCCAAATTTTCAGAATAATGTTTTTCAATTTCCCATCTTAGCGGATTTTCTTCAATATATTTTCTTATCTGATACAATTCTTTTTCACTGCGTATTATTCTGTCATAAAATGATTTTTGCCACTTAAAATCTTGAGTGCCTTTTAATTGAGTTTTAATTCTCTTTGTAGAGTAGGATTTGAATTTTCCTATTACATCAGATAATGTTTCTATTTTTGTAGAAATATTTTTTTCTCTAGTCGGATCATTGTCGACAACAATAATAATATGTATATGATCAGGCATAATAATATAAGAATCAATTTCAATGTTATAATACTTTGGTAAATCAATCAGAATATCCTCAACAATTTTTCCAAATTCAGTAAGAATAACTTTACCATCTATAACTTTGGAGAAAAATTCTTTTCTTTCTTTAAGGCAAATAGTAATAAAATAGAAACCGAATTGAGAATAATCATATTCTTTTAATCTTGTGCTTTTTCTTTTTGGTAAAGGTTTCATAAAATCAAATCGATAAATCTAATTTTATTTAACTTCGGTTCAGACAGGAGTCTGAACCCTACAATATTTAAATATCATTTAATATCTCCTTCATCGCATTAACAAAAGCCTCTATATTCTTTTCATTTGATGAATAACCCATCAAACCAATTCGCCAGACTTTACCAGCTAACTCTCCAAGTCCGGCACCGATTTCAATGTTGTACTGATTCAACAGAGTTGTTCTGACATTAGCTTCATCTATTCCTTCAGGAACTGATACGGAAGTTAGTTGTGGTAGCCTTTCATTTTCGGTCACAAATGGTTTCAATCCAATTTTGTCAAGTTCGCTAACTAGTTTCTCTCCGTTTGTTTTATGCCGCTTCCAGGAATTTTCAATTCCTTCATCTTCAAGAATTAATAAAGCTTCATGTAAAGCATAAAGTGAGTTAATAGGTGCGGTATGATGATAAGCTCTTTTACCAGTTCCGCTCCAGTAACCAAGAATTAAATTCAAATCCATAAACCAGCTCTGCACAGGAATTTTTCTTTTCTTAATTAATTCAACTGCTCTTTCATTAAAAGTAACAGGGGAGAGTCCTGGCGGACAGGAGAGACATTTCTGCGAACCTGAATATGCAGCATCAATATTCCATTCATCAATCAATAAAGGAATTCCACCAAGTGAAGTAACTGTATCAGCAATAACAACGCAATTGTGCCGATGAGAAATTTCCGTTAAAGTTTTTACATCACTCTTCGCACCCGTGGAGGTTTCAGCGTGAACAAATGCACAAACAGATATTCCCTTAACTTTCTTTAACGTGTCTTCGAAAAGTTGAGGATCAATTGCTCTTCCCCACGGCATATTTACAACTACTGGTTCAGCGCCGCATCTTTCAACAATACTTTTCATCCTACCGCCAAAAACTCCATTTATGCAAACTAAAACTTTAGCACCTCGCTCAATTAAATTTACCAAACAAGTTTCCATTCCGACTGAACCCGGACCAGACACAGCAAATGTCACTTCATTCTTAGTCTGGAATGCATACTTGAGAAGTTCTTTTATTTCATCCATCAGTTCTATGAACTTCGGATCGAGATGACCAATCGTCGGTCGTGCCATTGCTTCTAAAACTCGTGGATGAACATTTGATGGACCCGGACCCATTAAAATTCTTTTGGGAGGGATGAAAGAAGTCATATTAAATCCTTACTCAATTAGAGATGCATGTTTTAAAATTATTTTAAGTTCAATACTTTGAGCTTCATTTAATGGCTCAAGCGGCAGTCGTGGAAGACCGCCGTAGTAACCCAGTAAATCCATAGCTGCCTTTAATCCTGCAACACCAAATTTTGAAGTTACTGCACGATTAACAGGAATCATTCTGTTCTGGATTTCTAATGCTTCATCAAATTTCTTTTCTTTGAAAAAATTATAAATATCGAGACACTGGTCGGGTGCAATGTCAGCAAGCGCCAGAATTCCGCCAACTGCTCCTGCTGCTAACCCTGGATAAAGGACAGATGCAGTGCCAACCAGCACTTTAAAACTTTCAGGAACATTTGCCACTATTTCTGATATTCTTGATGGGTTCTCAGTGCTGTCTTTTAATCCTATGATATTCGGATGTTCAGCTAATTTGATAACAGTTTCAGATTCAATATTAACATCAGTGAACTTTGGAACGTTGTAAATGATTACAGGTATCATTACACTTTCAGCTACCGCTTTGTAGTAGTTTATGAAAGTATGATGCTTCATTTCAGATTTGAAGAAAGAAGGTGTAATGATGAGAGCAATATCAGCTCCCTTTTCAGCGGCTTCGTTTGTAAGGGAAATTGTTTCTTTAATAGAGTCGCTTCCAGTGCCAGCAATTAGTAATTTCTTAGAGTGCTCCCTGATGTTTTCAACAATACTAATTTTTTCATCCCTTGTTAGAAAAGCACTTTCTCCATTCGAACCAAACAACACATATCCAGAAAGATCTCTTCTTTCATACCTTCTGATATTTCTTAGCAGGTTGTCGATTGACAGCTCACTATCAATGAAAGTAGTGGTTAAAGGTGTAAATATTCCACTTAAGTTATTTCTCATAAGTTATTGTATTTATTAAGATGAATCATTTATTAAAAATATTTTTTAATACAAAGAAAACATTTGCTGGTCTCTCTGCCAATCGTCTCACATACCATGGATACCAATAATCACCATAGCTGATCAAAGTTCGAATTTTATATCCTTCCGATGTAAGCTTAATTTGTTCTAATGTTTTAATGCCATACAACATTTGGAATTCAACTGCATTATTTGGAAGTCCAATTTTAGCAGCTTCATTCCGGATGTGCTCCTGAATTTTCAAATCGTGAGTAGCGAATGCAACTCTTATGTCATTTTCAATAACTTCTTTTAATAAAAACAGGGATAGCTCAACATAATTTTTATTCACTTCACTTAGCTTTTGAAATGCTATTGAAGCTGGTTCTTTATAAGCACCTTTAACTAATCTTATCCAGGGATTGATTACTGACAATGATTTAATGTCGTCCATTGTTCTATATAAGTAAGCCTGAAGGCACAAGCCAATGTTGTTATGTTTTTCTTTTATCTTCCGATAGAATTCGATTGTCTTATCAACATAGGAACTATCCTCAATGTCGATAAAAACATTATTGCTTAATTGCATTGCCTTATCTGCTATTTTCACAAAGAGTTCGAGCGTTTTGTCGAATGATAAATCCAGTCCGATATGTGTGAGCTTTAACGATATTTCAATATCAAGTTTTTCCTTCCGGATTCTGTCGAGAAGATCAAGATAGTGTTGTGAATTAATCTCAGCTTCATCAATAGCTGTGATATTCTCGCCGAGATGTGTGAAAGTGGTAGGAATATTATGCCTCAGAAGATCTCTTGTTGCCTGGATTGCATCTTCGACTTTTTCTCCAGGCATAAAGCGTTTAACAGCCTTTTGAACAAAGCTCATCTTTGGAACACGGCTTTTCAGCCATTCATTCTTCGATGCCCATAAAAGTATGTTTCTGCTAATGCCCATTCTTTTTCGAAAAGGTTAATAGAATTGTCAAGATAAAAATATTCATTTTAAAGATAATAAAGTGAGTGGCTTATAACTTTCATTATGTTAGCTGTATGGGGATTATTTTGGGGATCTATTTTATATGAAGATGCCGGATCGAGCCTGCCTGGCGGCAGACAGGTCCGGCATAATAAATAAACTTATATCCCCGGCCAGAGCCAGCCGAAAATTCCTGCAGTGAAGAGAGCGTAAATCAAACCATCGAACATAGATTTAAAAGTCGCAGACCAGTTCTTGTTGAACCAGATACTATTTTGTAATAAGGCTAAACTGTATCCGGCAAAAGCTGAAGCTCCTGCGAATCTGAAAACTGCGATATATTCTGCACCTGGTTGAAGAGCACGACCTGTTATGTATGCAGCAAATATTCCTACAATAATTGAATAAACAAACCATAGCACAAGTTCCTTTGTCATTGACACATCTTTTCTTTCTTTAATAGTCAACAACCCCACAGGACCTTTTTTTAATTTTTCAAGAAATTCCTGCGAATTCATATCCTTCATATTTTTAGGACGCGGGAAATGATAATCGCCTTCTGGGATATTATATTTTCGCAAGTCATCCAGAATATCTTTTTCGGACGGGAGTTCTTTGTAATCATTGGCGTGATAGCCGAGCGCCATATGAATAATTGAACTGAGTATAAAAACGGCGACTGCCGAAAGTAGTATCGGCAGCCAAAGCGACATTATTGGAACCATAGCATTACCTCCTATTAGTTGATGAATGTTAATTATTCCCTCTGGGGTTAAAAATAAGAAAAATGAGTTGAGAAATAAAAGAAGGGTATGAAAATTTATAAAGATTGAACTTATATTTTTATTATGGATCGCTTATTACTCTAATTATTTTTTTATTGTATAATATCAAGCCATTATTCTTATTGATTGAATATATTTGTTTCTCAACATTTAAACCTGGACACATGCCCCAATCACCAGTATAATAATTTGTAATATAAAGCACGTAGATACATTCATCCTGAGTTTCATTATACTCGGTAAAAAGTATTTTTGGGTTGCTAATATTATAATTATTTGTAAACCATAAGTATTCAATTACCTCTTTTACGTTAGTTTCGTTTATTGGTCGTTGGTTTAAAATTCCAATCGAATCACTACTATTTAGCCCATCATAGATTGAACGATCTATGTATGAACATTTATGAACACGAAATAAAATGTGATGTCTAAGATTACTGGAATCGATACCAACAGCCTGAAAGTATCTATCCGTCTGTGTGAAATCAATCAAAGTTCTGTAAGTGGAAGAATCAATCCAATTAAAAGCCTGGCTGCTATCATCCGTACATAAATAAATCCATTTATTATTATTCACTCCAGTACTTACTGTATTAACATAATACAAAGAACTGTTAGAGAGATTCTCGGTGTAAAAGCCTGAAGGATATTTACTGCCGTACTGTGCAAATTCTAATAACAATTTATCGCTAAATGGAATTATATCAGTTGAATCAATGAAAGTTGTTTTAAGATTGCAAACGCGGTTATTATTAATACTTTGATCACAGCTTGTCGATACAATAAAAATAGTGAGTGTCACAATAAATTTTATAACTCTTTTCATATTTATAACTAATTGAAAATATTTAATAACTCATATGCTCAGTTCTTTTAATTATCTCTTCCTGAAGTTCTGGAGTTAAGTCAACAAAGTAATCGCTGTAGCCTGCAACACGTACGATTAAATCCCTGTAATTTTCAGGATGCTTCTGTGCTTCTCGCAAAGTTTCAGCATCAACCACATTAAACTGGATGTGGTGACCATCCATTTTAAAGTAAGAACGTATGAGAGAAACGATTTTATTAATTGATTCTTCTCCCTCAAATATTTGCGGAGAGAATTTTTGATTTAGCAGTGTCCCGCCTGTACGCAGGTGATCGATCTTGGCTGCGGATTTTAGAACTGCTGTTGGTCCGTTTACATCAGCACCCTGAACAGGAGATATTCCTTCAGAGACAGGAAGTCCGGCAAGTCTTCCGTCAGGTGTTGCACCTGTGACGCTTCCAAAATAAACATGACTTGTAGTTGGAAGTAAGTTTATTCTGAAAACTCCGCCTTTAGTATTCGGTCTGCCATCAATCGCTGAAAAATAAATTTCAAATATCTGCCTGAGCACTTCATCAGCATAATCATTATCATTACCGTATTTGGGTGTTTCATTCAGCAACATATTTTTAAGCTCATCAAAGCCTTCAAAGTTTTTACTCATTGCAAAAAGAAACTCTTCCATCGAAAATCCGTCAGAGTCCGTCATTGTGCCGGATAAACCGGACCTTGACGGTTTCTTTTTATCAAAAACATTATAGTTTATTGAAGTAAGTGAATCAGTCACTGTCCCAATTCCAACACCCTGTATGTACGAAGTATTATATCTTGCACCGCTGTTGTTGTAATCCATTCCTTTTTCGATGCAATCATCAATCAACAACGACATAAACGGGGCAGGGAGGTATTCAGCATAAAGTCTTTCGATAATGAGATTACCTTTTAACTTAATATCAGCAAAGTGCTTAACTTGCTTTTTGTAAGCTTGTAATAATTCATCAAATGTTTGAAATGATTTCGGATCTCCTGTTTGAATTCCAATTGGTTTACCTGACTTCGGATCAATTCCATTGTTTAAAGTGATTTCAAGAATCTTTGTCAGATTAAAATATCCAGTGAGTATGTAACTTTCCTTTCCGAAGGCACCTGTTTCAACACAGCCGCTTGCGCCACCATTCCTTGCATCAATAATTGATTTACCCTGACGAAGCATTTCCTGAATTATTGCATCGGTATTAAACAAAGATGGCTGACCGTAACCTGTTCTAATTATTTCCAGAGCACGTCTGACAAGCTTATCGGGATTCTTTTTACTTATCTGCACCATTGAACTTGGCTGAAGCAGTCTCATTTCTTCAATCACATCAAGAATTAAATATGTGAGTTCATTAACTGCGTCTTCACCTTTTTCATTTAAACCACCAACATTAATAAGACAGAAGTCGGTGTATGTGTTACTCTCTTTTGAAGTGACTCCAACTTTTGGTGGAGCCGGCTGATTATTAAATTTTATCCAAAATGCCTGAAGAAGAGTTTTCGCTCCTTCCTTATCTAGTAATCCCGATTCAATATCTCTTTTGTAAAAAGGATAAAGATGCTGGTCGAGTCTTCCGGGATTAAATGAATCCCACGTATTTAATTCAGTGATCACACCGAGATGAACAAACCAATAATATTGAAGAGCTTCCCAAAAAGTTTTCGGTGCGTTTAAAGGAACCCGTTCGCTAATACCAGCCATAGTTTCCAGTTCATCTTTTCTTAGTTGATTGGTTTCCTGTAGTGCAGAATCAATTAATTTATCACTATATCTTTTGGCAAATGATATTATTGCATCAGCAGCGATTTCCATCGCTTTAAGTTCTTCTCTTTTATCGAATGCTATTGGATCATTGTAAAAATCAAGAACCTCAAGAGCTCTTTGAATCTTCTCTCTAAAATCTTTCATCCCCATTTTGTAAATCTTGTCATCGAGAACTGTATGACCGGGTGCTCGTTGTTCCATAAATTCAGTAAACACCCCGGCTGAGTAAGCATCTTTCCAATGCTCATCCATTTCATTAAAGATTCTATCCCTGATTGATCTTCCGCTCCAGAAAGGCATTACTTCTTCGAACTGATATTTTTTTGTTTCCTCATTAACTTTAAATGAAATCTTTTCACGGTTGTTTAGGATATCAAAATCTTCAAGGCTGTGAGTGCAAAGTTCAGGATAAGTTGAAGTTGCTTTTGGTGATGGTCCTCTTTCGCCAACGATCAATTCATCTTCGCCAATGTAAAGTTCTTTATGATCGAGGATATATTTGAATGCTTTGGCCCTTGAAACTGGTACTGAACTCCGATCAGCTAAACCACTGGAATAAAATTCAGTTAATAATCGTGCTCTTTCAATTGAAATAGTTTCTTCAGCGTTTAAACTTTGCTCACGAAGTTTTTTTATTCTTTCATTCATACTCAGCCACCGATCTTAACTTTTTGTTTTGATTCAATAAAAAATTCCCGAATATTCTCCAGGTTTTTTCTTTCAGGTGAAACTGTATCACCCATTTTATTCTCTCTTCCGTATTTGATGTATTTGCCTCCACCTGCACGATGATATGGAAGTAAGTTAACTTCAACTACATTATTCAGATAGGAAATAAAACCGCGAATAGCGAAGAGGTTCTCATTTGTATCATTAAGTTCAGGGACAATTGGAACTCTGATGATAATTTTTTTCCCAAGCTTATCAACTTCAATTAAATTTTTGAGGATAATTTGATTTGATACACCAGTGTATTCCTGATGCTTATCATCATTCATCAATTTAATATCATATAAAAACAGATCAGTTGATTGAGCAATATCAGTTAAAATATCAGTTGATGCAAATCCGCTTGTATCAACTACTGTATGAATCCCGTTAGCCTGACATTCCTCTAACATTTCCTTCAAAAACTCAGGCTGCATAAGAGGCTCACCTCCTGAAAAAGTTACTCCACCATTTGATTCTTCATAGAAGACTCTATCTTTGATAATTTCATTCATCAATTCATCAACAGAAATTTCTTTTCCGATTTCATCTTTATTCATTGTGAATGATTGGTCGAATCCACGTCTCAAATTACAGCCATCAAATTTTTCGGGAAGGATTTTATGACTTTCTGGATTGTGGCACCACCAGCATCGAAGCGGACAGCCTTTAAAGAAAATAGTTGTGCGAATTCCAGGTCCATCGTGAATAGCGAAACGCTGGATGTTGAAGATTATTCCGTGAGTTGAATCATTCATTATTTAAGTAAAAAATATTACTTCAAAAATAACTAAAAATTATTGTCTTCGGGAGATCAGAAAATAAAACTAAAGTATTTTGCAGAGGCAAATAAAGGTACATTCGTCGAGATTCTATGAAAGCTGTGAAGTAATGTTATTATCAGAATCCCTTAAGGAGAAATCTACAACCTCACTTAGGAAGAGGCAAATATTATAGGTTCACTTCATTTTAACCGGGAAAGAATAATGAATATTTTCAAGCCGAATAATTTTTCAGCCGGTAAGACAGGAATTTATAAGCTAATTGGAGTATCTGTCAGACAAAGGAGGAGGAAAGAGGGAAAGT
>Ga0209498_1000136_pt1 | contig 41855 bp, 36 predicted proteins | sample WalLakDeSediment_FD_184131 | JGI IMG/M metagenome (GOLD analysis project Ga0209498, IMG submission 184131) | Lake sediment microbial communities from Walker lake, Nevada to study Microbial Dark Matter (Phase II) - Walker Lake 11/02/13 Deep... | ecosystem: Environmental > Aquatic > Freshwater >... | reverse complement strand
CATGATAGTAAATCCTTCTTTATTCCTTATGTAGATGATCCTGCTATCTAAATAAATGTCCGAACGTTCAAGATTCTCATCCCTGTTAACAGAATTGTCAAATGTTTTTTTAGTATAGGTTCTACAGAAGATTATTTTCTCTTTGTAAGTATAAAATAATTTATAATAACGTGTAGTATATTACCCAAAATATATTATATTTGTGTAGTATGTTACACATTATAAGAGAAAAACTATGTTAAAATATAAAACGGATAAAATCTTAGTAGAACTTGGAGGAAATATCAAGTTCGCTCGTTTGAGAAGAAAACTGAGTGCCGAACAAGTTGCCGAGAGAGCAGGAATCAGCAGAAAAACTTTATATGAAATAGAAAGGGGTCGGCCAAATGTAAACATCGGCAACTATGCTCAGGTGCTATCGGTGCTTGGGTTGGAAAATGATTTATTAAATGTTGCTAAGGATGATCTCTTAGGTAGGAGGTTACAAGACGCAAATTTAGTGGTAAAAGAAAGAGCTCCAAAAAGAAAATCTGAGGATTAAAATAATATGGCAAAGACAGAAACAAGAAAAAATATATTGGTTTATGCAGATTGGATAGGTATTAAAGATCCCCCAGCAGTATTGGGAATATTACATGCCGAAATTGTTAGGGGTAAAGAAATATTTTCATTTGAATATTCAGATGAATGGTTGAAGTCAAAATTTGCACAAGTTATGGATCCTGATCTTCAACTATTCTCAGGCCCGCAATATTTAAACGAAAGTAAGAATAACTTTGGAATTTTTCTTGATTCGTCCCCTGATCGGTGGGGACGGGTTTTGATGAATAGAAGAGAAGCCATACTCGCAAGAGAAGAGGGAAGACAGGAAAGAAAATTAATGGAAACTGATTTTCTGCTGGGGGTATTTGATGAAAATAGAGTTGGCGGACTAAGATTTAAGACGGATGCAGACGGACCTTTTCTCAATCAAGATAGATCTCTTGCAGCGCCACCATGGACATCAATTAGTGAGTTGCAGGAAGCAAGTTTAATGTTTGAAAGAGATGAAGACATTTCTAACTCAGAGCATTTAAAGTGGTTGAATATACTTTTAGCGCCGGGTTCATCCCTGGGTGGTGCGCGTCCTAAGGCAAGCATTAAGGATGGCACTGGTGATCTGTGGATTGCGAAATTCCCAAGTGTTAATGACATGAAAGATGTTGGTGGCTGGGAGATGGTCGTACACCATCTTGCTTCTAAATGTGGACTTAATACTGCTGAAGCGAAAATAGAAAAATTCACAGAGAGATATCATACGTTTCTTATTAAGAGGTTTGATAGGAAGAAAAATGAAAGAATCCATTATGCCTCTGCTATGACAATGCTTGGTTATACTGATAATAGAGATGTACACGCTGGTGCAAGTTACCTTGAGCTGGCAGATTTTTTAAGTAATAATGGTGCGAGAGTAAATGAAGATCTGGAAGAATTGTGGAAAAGAGTTGTATTCAGTATCAGTGTTTCAAATACCGATGATCACCTACGAAATCACGGGTTTATATTAACTGAAAAAGGGTGGGTATTATCGCCTGCTTTTGATATTAATCCCAATGAGTCGGGGACAGGATTAAACCTTAATATATCTGAAAGTGATAATTCGCTCAATTATGATTTGGCTCTTGAAGTTGCGGAGTATTTTAGATTGAAAAAAGATAAGGCGGAGAAAATTGTTAGTGGCATCAGGAATGTAGTTGGTGGATGGAAAGAGATTGCGGATAAATATAATATTTCGAAAGCTGAACAGACAATAATGGAGAAGGCGTTCAAGCTTTAATATTTGTAATTTATATATTACAAGGTCTCATAAAAGTCTCATCATCAGGTAAAATCTGGAAAGATATGAATACATTTTAGTGGGATAGCTAAAATAAAAATGGCCAACAAATGCTGTTATTATTGAGCATTCAAGGCCATTATACTTTTGCGGAGAGAGAGAGATTTCCGTTCCGATAGAATCGGAACGAGACCTCGCTTCATCTCGATAATTCGAGATGAGACGGGCGAACTCTCGGTAGTCGATTGAATATCATCATATTCAACCGGACTCTTTGGACCAGTTTACCCAGTACGACGGTTTAGTCCATCCCGACGTTTTCGGGATGAGATCTCGTTCGTCCCGATTGTCATCGGGACGAAACGGACAAACCATTGCCTTCAGCTTGAAGAAATTTTTCTAGTATTTCAGTAATCTTCTTTCTACCAGCTCTGGATTTGTACCACTTTTCTCTTTTCATTGCTTCTGATCTTGAAGAAAAAGATTCGGAATGAATTAGAATCCACGGTAGATATGGTTTGGTAGATTTCACCTTAGTAGAGTTGTGAAGAACTAATCTTTGCTTCAAGTTATCTGTTTGACCAACATAAGTTTTGATAAATTTAGGTGAGCAAAGGATGTAAAGGAAATATTTCATTTTGAAGAAAAGAGTGCGGAGAGAGAGAGATTCGAACTCTCGGTACCAGTTTACCCAGTACGACGGTTTAGTCCATCCCGACGTTTTCGGGATGAGATCTCGTTCGTCCCGATTGTCATCGGGACGAGACGGACAAACCGTTGCCTTCAGCTTGAAGAAATTTTTCTAGTATTTCAGTAATCTTCTTTCTACCAGCTCTGGACTTGAACCAATTTTCTCTTTTCATCGCTTCCGCTCTCGAAGTAAAAGATTCAGAGTAGATAAGAGTCCAGGGCATATATGGTTTTGTAGATTTAACTTTGCCAGAGTTATGCTTTATAAGCCGCTCAGACAGATTATCAGATTGACCAACATAAGTTTTGATAAATTTAGGTGAGTAAAGAATATAAACGAAATAGTTCATTAGAAAGAAAAAAGTTGCGGAGAGAGAGAGATTCGAACTCTCGGTACCAGTTTACCCAGTACGACGGTTTAGCAAACCGTTGCCTTCAGCCACTCGGCCATCTCTCCGAAAAATTATGCTGAACAAATTTTATTAAAAAGTAAATGATAAGAACAAAGTAAAATTACATTTAAGACAGTTTAGTCCATCCCGACTTTGTCGGGATGAGATCTCGTTCGTCCCGATTCTATCGGGACGAGACGGACAAACCGTGGCCTTCAGTCCGTCCCAACTTTGTTGGGACGAGATTCCGTTCCAATTTCATTGGAACTAACCACTTTATCACGGCGAAGTCCAATTTTAATGGACGAAGCCGGATCGGCCATCTCTCCGAAGCTAATATTTTAACGGCACAAATATAATTCTTGCACCAGCTAATTCAAAGATTAAATAAACAGCCGATATGATAATCTGAAGTTAGTTCCTGCTTCTGGCAGGATTGATTTTATTCTTGAAAGATGATTCCTGTACTCCTGATTTAAGATATTATCAATGCTCAATGAAATAGTATGAACTGCTTCTCCTGTTTGAAAAAGGTATTGATAATAATTATTAAATATTACATAACCAGCAGTTGGCTCTTCAAACTGATCAACTTTATTCTGTTCGGCAGCCCATTCAGTTCCAAGTCCTATTGATATATGTTCTAAGTTAAAAATTAATTCAAGCAAACCTTTTAATGGAGGAATTTGCGGAAGTGAACCGCCTGATTTGAAAATTCCTCTTGTGAAACTTATTGAATTGTTCAGAGTAAATAACCTGCTGATCTTCCAGTCAATTTGATTTTCAATACCATAGAATTCTGCACCGACTCCTGTGGTTGCATAAATCGGAAGAAAAGTAGCATAGTTTATTTCTCCGGTGTTGCGTGGGATGATATAGTTATTCAGATTGTTATAAAAAACATTTATGCTGAAGAAGAGCTTTTCGAACTTATGATAAATAAAAAATTCACTTCCGAAACCAGATTCAGAATCAAGATCGGGATTCCCGACTTCGTAAGAATATGCTGCAAGATGAGGTCCTTCTGAAAATAATTCTTCGATCGTTGGAACTCTCGAAGATTTACTCAGATTGATTCCAAGGTAAACAATATCTGTAAGTTCATATAAAGAAGAAATTGATAGAGAAAATGTATTGAATTGCCTTTCTCTTATGTAACCAATATTTGCATCGGGTTTTTCCTCGAGCGGTTTTATATCATCAAAATTATATCGCCCTCCAAATTCAAAATGAAATCTATTTATATCAAAAGCTTCAAATAAATATGCAGAAAGATTCAGTGATTTAGCTGGAGGATTAAAAACAAATCCACCGACTTCATAATCTCTGAACTCAAATGAAATTCCTGCAGTGCCGTTATTCAAAAAAGCAAAACTATTATGATTCAAATTAATATTCCCAAGATGCGTTTGAATTTTAAACTCAGCACCAATTGCACCGCTCTTCTCAAACTCTTTATGCCTGTAAAGGACATAGCTGTAATTGGTTTCAATTTCTTTTAAGAATTCATTTTCAAAGTAGATTGGAGTTTTGATATTCAGTTGTCTTCTGTAAAGCTCAATGTCAACACCATCAGGATGAGCACCAACAAAACCGCCAGGCACGCCGTACTCAAGTTCAAAATTTCTGAATGAAGCTCCGATAAATCCCCAGTCCCTCACGAAACTTGTTCCAACGCTATAATTAAGATTTTCCGAATAAGAATTTTCTAATTCTCCAACTGGTGTCATAAGGTCATCGGTTTGTCTTTTACTAAACTCAAACCTGAAAGCAAATGGATCAAGTGGAATTTCAGATACAATAGAACCTAAGTAACCATCATTTACTGTTTCACCGTAACCACCGAGATTTAAATGTATTTGATTATGAACTTCAGTCGGTATTTCATTTCGAACAACATTAACAACACCACCAATTGTTGTTGGAGTCTGTAAAAGTACTTTTGGACCTCTTACAACTTCAATACGCTCAATCGTAAAAGGCTCAATTGTTACAGCGTGATCAGGTGAAGTAGCTGATAGATCGGTTGTTGTGATTCCATCCTCGGTTATCAATACACGGTTCTGCCCAAGTCCTCTTATAACAGGTCTTGCAGGTGCAGGTCCCATTGTTCTCATTGCAAGGCCAGTTTCATTTTTTAGTGTAGAAGCAAGAGTCAAACTCATATCTCTTTGTAATTCTTTCCCTTTAAGTACGTTTGATAATTCATTTATTTCCTCGAACAGCGAGGGCTTTGCTTCTCCGGTTACTACAACAGGTGAAAGAATTATTGCACGAGGTAATAAATAGATTACAAGCTGATGTGATTTGTATTCTTGTAAATCTACCTGAATAAGTTTTTCCTGGTAAGATAAATGTGTAACTTTTAACTGATATGTACCCTCTTCGATAGAAATAAATTGAAAAGTTCCATCATCACTTGAAGTTGTAACATAATCAGAATTGAGAATTTGTATCACAGCATTCGCAACAGGTTTGGATGTCTCTGAATCAATTACAAAGCCCGTAAGCTCGCTGTTTATTTCGAAACTTAAACCCGAACTTGTGAACAGAAACAAAATGAAGATCACTCCCATAAAGCGGGAGTGACCTTTAATGGATAAGAATCTTTTCAATTTACGTCTGCTTATTGAACAATCACAGGAATATTAGAAAAAGTTTTTTCAACCATAGAATTATGAAGAAGTTCAATATTCAAAGTTGTACTGCCGGCTGCTACACCCTGTACTTTAAAAGCATAAGGTTCAGCTGGATCCAAACCGGTTATCAGGGCAATACCTGTATTTACTGAAATAACATTAATCGAATGGTCCATTGCGTCAGGCTGAAATTCTCTGTTATTTTCATCGAAGAACTTCACTTCAATATGATCTGTTGTTTGTCCGGCTCCAACAAGTAAAGTCCCTACTACAGATCCGTCTTCTTTTACGGTAACAAGCAGAGTGCCAGTATCTTCATCGTATAGTTTTAATCCTACTGGTTCACCATGTGCAGTTGTATCGTGTTCGACTGTGACAATTATTTTTCCAGAACGGAAATCGGCATGACCTTCATGCATTATAAAAAACTCCATCTGAGTAATACCTTCAACTAACCCGCGGAGGTGAAATTCAAATCCGCCTTCCTCACCGGGATGCTGCCAAACTTCCACTAAAGCTGGATTATCAATCTGCCAGGCAAAGCTTTGTTTTGAGGGGTCTGGCGGATTGATCATTTCTTTGTTAGAGTTATAAAATTTAACATCAATTCCGGCAGAGAGCGCACCTTCAGGTGCAAATAATGTATCGGTGGTTACACCTCTGAAAATTTCTGCTATCATAATTCCGGACTGAAGAAATACTATACCTTCAGCTTCAAAATGATCTTCCTGGGGTGTTACCGGATCATCAGAACAACTGATAAAAAATAATGAAAATAAAAATAATGAAGTCAGCGTCAATAGGATTTTACGCATGGCTTTAATCTCCTTGTAAAAAGTTTAGAAAATAAATATTAAATAGTCAGGGTCAGGAGATTAAAGAAGGAGGTGCTCTTAAAAGGTTCGACGAAAAAAACTGATTATTAAAATAAAACTGCTGAGGATAAAACTTTAAAAGTTCAACCTCTGTTATTGGGGATGAATAAAAATCTTGTGCACTTAATAATGTGTTGTGAACCGATGAGTAAGTGTTATGAACGGGACACTGAAAACCAGGGTAGGTTAAGTGTTTGTTTGCAGCTTTGCTATCATTTGCTTCATCTAGATAGCAATTGACGTTGAAATTATAATCATATTCATGGTAGTGAGTTACATTGTATCCAAATAAAAAGAAATACCCTGACAGAATCAGGTATACTACCAGGGACTTATATTTTAAGTAAAACCTACTAATCATTTAATGCAAAGATTAAATATTGCTCTTTAATATACAAGGTCAATTACTTTACTGAGTTTTCTGGTAAAACTAATTGTTTATCAGATTCGCTTTTGATAATTTTTGTGCACTAATTTTGAATTAAAGGTTAAATGAATAATAAATTCACAGGCATAGATTACTATAATATTGAATCATTACTTTCTGATGAAGAAAGAATGATTCGCGATACAGTGCGCGAATTTGTATCCGATGAGGTAATCCCGATAATAGAAGAACATAATAGAGAATCTACATTTCCAATGCACCTTGTTCCGAAGATGGCAGAACTTGGTTTATTCGGAAACACCCTCCCTCAAAAATATGGCTGTGCCGAACTAAATTATGTTTCCTATGGATTAATCACTCAAGAACTTGAAAGAGGGGATAGCGGAATAAGAAGTTTTGTTTCAGTTCAAAGTTCTCTAGTTATGTATCCGATTTTCAGATTTGGCAGTGATGAGCAAAAAGATAAATGGCTGCCGCAATTAGCAAATGGAACAAAGATAGGCTGTTATGGATTGACAGAACCAGATTATGGATCTAATCCCTCAGGAATGGTAACAAAAGCAGAAAAAGTGGATGGCGGTTATCTTCTTAATGGTGCAAAGATGTGGATTACAAATGGAACTATTGCTGATGTTGCAGTTGTTTGGGCAAAACTCGATGGCGTTGTTCGCGGATTCATTGTCGAAAAAGGAATGAAAGGTTTTACTGCTCCAGAGATGAAAGGTAAACATTCCCTTCGTGCATCCGTTACATCCGAATTGATTTTTGATAATGTATTTTTACCCGAACAAAATCTTCTTCCAAAAACTGAAGGATTAAAAAACGCTTTGATGTGCTTGAATCAGGCACGATATGGTATTGCCTGGGGAGTTGTCGGTGCGATGATGGCTTGTTACGATTCATCTTTGAATTATGCAAAGAGCAGGAAACAGTTCAGTAAACCAATCGCAGGCTATCAGATGACACAGGAAAAGCTTGTCCATATGCTCACTGAAATTACAAAAGCTCAGCTTCTTAATTTGCAGCTGGGAAGAATGATGGATAAGGGAGAAGCAAAACATGTCCACGTATCAATGGCAAAAAGAAATAACTGTGAAAAAGCTCTTGAGATTGCAAGAATAGCACGTGAAATTCACGGTGCTAATGGAATTCTTGATGAATACCCGATTATGAGGCACGCTGCAAACCTTGAATCAGTTAAGACTTATGAAGGCACTCACGAGATGCACACTCTTATTTTGGGAGAAGACATTACAGGTATCCCAGCGTTTGATTAATTAAGAGAAATCAATATGAATGAAAAGTTCAAAATAAAAGAAGCTCTTACATTTGATGATGTTTTATTGGTTCCTGCAAAATCATCTGTATTGCCTCGCGAAGTTAATGTAACAACATATCTGACGCCTGAAATAAAATTAAATATACCAATCATATCTGCTGCGATGGATACAGTTACCGAAGCAAATTTAGCAATTGCTCTGGCACGAGAAGGAGGCATCGGAATTCTTCATAAAAATATGAGTATTGAAAGACAATGCGAAGAAGTTGATAAAGTAAAAAGATCAGAAAGCGGAATGATCAAAGATCCAGTAACACTTTCTCCCGATAAGACAATTAGAGATGCATTAGAGCTGATGAGAAAGTATAGTGTTTCTGGTATACCTATCGTGGATAATTCAAAAAAACTTGTTGGTATTTTAACAAACAGGGATCTGCGGTTTGAACCCAATGAAAAGTTAAAAGTCTCCCAATTAATGACTAAAGAAAATTTAGTCACTGCACCTATGGGTACGACATTAGAAAAGGCTGAGAAAATTCTTCAGCGACATAAAATTGAGAAACTTCCAGTAGTTGATAAAAAAGGAATTCTCAGAGGATTAATTACCTTCAAAGACATAATGAAAAAGAAAAGGCATCCGTTTGCGTGTAAAGATGAGCACGGAAGATTGAGGGTGGGAGCAGCGGTTGGCGTGACTAAAGATACATTTGAAAGAATTCAAGCACTAACTTTAGCTGGTGCCGACGCGATAGTCATTGATACAGCTCACGGTCATTCTGCTGGAGTTCTCAAAGTTATAAAGGAAGCAAGGAAAAAATTCAGGTATATTCAGCTAATCGCCGGGAATGTAGGAACTTATGAGGCTGCACTTGATTTGATAAATTGCAGGGTTGATGCAATTAAGGTTGGTATAGGACCTGGATCAATTTGCACTACTCGTGTAATAGCAGGAGTCGGTATTCCGCAAATATCTGCTGTAATGAATTCATATCGAGCTGCCATAAAATCTGGTATCCCAATAATAGCTGATGGAGGAATTAAGCAAACCGGTGATGTTGCCAAAGTTCTTGCAGCGGGAGCACATAGTGTAATGATAGGAAGTCTTTTTGCAGGAGTTGATGAGAGTCCGGGCGAATCAATTCTTTATGAAGGCAGAAGCTTTAAATCTTATAGGGGTATGGGTAGTCTGGGTGCAATGAAGGAAGGAAGCAAAGATAGATATTTTCAGGATGTGGAGGATGACATTGCTAAACTGGTTCCTGAAGGAGTTGAAGGGAGAGTACCATACAAAGGTCCTCTTGAAAATACGATTTATCAGTTAGTTGGTGGATTGAGGGCTGCTATGGGGTATTGTGGAGTAAAGAATATTGCTGAACTCAGAAAGAATGCTTCGTTTGTAAAAATAACTTCTGCTGGCTTAAAAGAAAGTCATCCCCATGATGTCATAATAACTCAGGAAGCTCCGAACTACCAGGTTAAATCGTAGTCGTAGGAAGAGGGCATATAAAAAATACAATGCACAAAGTTCTCGTGATCGCTTATTATTTCCCCCCAATGGGGTTAAGTGGAGTACAACGTACACTCAAATTTGTTAAATACCTGAAAAACTATGATTGGGAACCTACCGTGATAACAACAGGTGAGGTTGCTTATTTTGCTCACGACGAATACCTTCAAAAAGAATTGGACGAAATTGGAGTTCGCGTTATTAGAGTTGCTGGTTCCGATCCAAATTCTCTTCTCTCAAAAAAGGGAACAATGAAGATACCTAGTGAATTCGTACGCAAAACTTTCAACAGGATAAGTCAGATATTTTTTATTCCTGATAATAAATTGTCCTGGTCAAAAAAAGCTTTCGCGAAAGCAGTTGAAATTTTATCTGAAGAACATTTTGATTGTTTATTCATTTCCGGTCCACCTTTCAGCCAGTTTGATGTTTTTAGTGAAATTAAAAAAAAGCACAATATTCCATTGATTCTCGATTACAGAGATCTTTGGGTTGATAACCAGTTCTCGTTTTATCCAACTCCTTTTCACAAAAGTTTGCACAAACGAAAAGAGTATAAAGCATTGAAAGCAGCTGATAAAGTAATAGTGACTAACAGGCGAATTAAGGAAAAGCTTATCAATGATTATAAGTTTCTATCCTTTGATGAGGTTTATATCATCCCACATGGATACGATCCTCAGGATTTTACGCAAGTTGAGCAATTACAGAAACCAAATGATAAAATGTTAATTACCTATGCAGGGTTGTTTTATGAATATATAACCCCAAAATATTTTCTTCAGGCATTTAAAAAACTTCTAATTGAAAATCCATCAATTGCTGAAAATATTCGTTTATCATTTGTTGGTCTATTGGGGAAAGAAAATCAAAAGCTAATTAAAGAGTTAAAACTTGAACCTTATATTACAGAGTATGGCTATGTTGATCATAGAGAGAATATTCAGAAGTTAATGATGTGTGATGTTCTCTGGATTATGGTTGGAAACGGAAAAAGTGCCGAGACTATTTCCAGTGGAAAACTTTATGAGTACTTTGGTACACGCAAACCGATAATCGCTTGCCTTCCTGATGGAGCACTAAAAATGGCAGCCGCTGAATACAAAGCTTCATTCATTACAGAGCCTGATAATATTGATCAAATAAAAAACACTATTATGCAAGTATTCAAGCTTTATAAATCGGGAAATTTGCCAGTCCCTGATGAACAGTACATCGAAGGGTTTAGAAGAGATTTATTAACTGAGCAATTAGCAAAGCAAATGAACAAAGTTTTAAAAGTCTAATATGAATGTAGTAATTATTGGCTCTGGTGGAAGAGAACATGCACTTGCTTTAAAGATTAAAGAAAGTTCTGACCTAAGAAACCTTTACATAATTCCTGGTAATCCCGGCACACGTTTTCTTGGTGAAAATATTAATCTCGATCTATTTGACCAGAAAAAAATTGTTCAGTTCTGCAAAGAAAAAAAAATTGATCTTGTTGTTATCGGACCTGAACAGCCATTAGTAGACGGATTGGCGAATGTACTTAGGGATAATCAGATAAATGTCTTTGGTCCAAATAAGGAGGCTGCTCAGATAGAATCATCAAAACATTTTGCTAAAAAAGTGATGAAAGAAGCAGAAGTCCCAACTGCAAAGTACCTTCCTTTTACTTCCAATATGTTAGAACCTGCAAAAGAATACATCAGAACAAAAAAATATCCTTGTGTGATAAAGGTTGACGGATTAGCCGCAGGTAAAGGCGTATTTATTTGTCAGGATTCGCAAGAGGCTGAGGAAGCACTTAACCTGATTTTTCACGATAAGGTTTTTAAGGAATCAGGAGAGAAAGTTCTTGTTGAGGAATTTTTAACCGGAGAAGAAGTATCAGTTTTTGCTATTTGTGATGGTAATGATTTTGTTTGTTTGCCTGCCTCACAGGATCATAAAAGAATTGGTGATAATGACACCGGAAAAAACACTGGTGGTATGGGAGCTTATGCGCCGGCGCCAATTGTTACACCCAAAATGTTTGAGGAAATTAAAAACAGAATTCTTTATCCGGTGGTAAAAAATCTTAATAAAAGAAATGCAAGCTTTATTGGTTGTCTGTATGCCGGATTGATAATTACAGATGAAGGTATAAAAGTGATCGAGTTTAACTGCCGTTTCGGTGATCCTGAAACTCAGGTAGTTCTCCCGGTTCTTAAAGGTGATTTATTACATTTGCTTTACACTGCTGCAATCGGCAAGATTGATAAAGCAGCTGTTGAATATAACGGCGGTTCATCAGTATGTGTTGTTGCAGCTTCAAAAGGTTATCCTGATACGTTTGAAAAAGGATTTGACATAACCGGTCTTGATGAATTACGAGCTGACATAATTGTATATCACGCAGGAACAAAAGAGGTTAATGGAAAAATTCTAACTAATGGCGGACGAGTGCTTGGAATTACTTCTGTATTACCTGATTTTAATTTGATGCTTGCAAAGGACCTTGCTTACAAAGCTTTGGAAGGAATTCAATTTAAGAATATTTATTATCGAAAAGATATATCGGATAAAGCCTTCAAATAATCTTTCCAACTGCATCTGTCTTTTCCTTCTTAATTTTTATAGATACATTCCCTGCCAGAAAGAGACTTACTTAGCAACAAATGATTCCACTTCACGTTCACTCAAATAATACTTTTTTAAATGGAACAATTCCTGTTGAAAAACTTTTAGCTCGTGCTAAGGATTATAATCTACCTGCTTTAGCTCTCACAGATACAAATTCAATGCACGGAATTGTTCAATTTTATAAAATCGCTGTTGAAAATAAAATCAAACCTATAATTGGTTGTGTGATTAATTCGCTCGCGGTTGAAAAGGAATATGTTATTCTTCTGGCAAAAAACAGCAAAGGATATTCAGAACTGTGCAAGATAATTACTTCAAGAAAATTGAATGATGATTTCTCAATAGAGAACCTTTTGCAACAAAAAATGAATAATTTTTTTATTGTCACTCCTAATATCAGGTTGATAAACGGGTTGCAGTCAAGGGAGAATGTGTTCATTGAATTGGTTGCATCTAAAAGAGAACGAAATAATAACAGGAAGAGATATCAGTTTGCACTTGAGAAAGGATTCAAATTTGTTGTTACTAATCCTATCAATTTTCTTGATGAGAAAGATTATCTTCTTCACAAAACACTAACGGCAATCAGGTTAAGAACAACAATTGATAATTTACAACCCGAAGAATTAGCAGATGAGGAATTTTTCTTCAAGAAACCGGAATCAATTGAGCGCGAATGGGAAAAACTCTCTGAAGCTTTAACAAATTCTGAATTAATTGCTAAAGAATGTAATGTTGATTTGAAATTAAACGAGTATAAGTTCCCTGTTTTTTCTACTCCTGAAAATATCTCAGCAGACACAATGCTTTGGAATGAATCTTTCAATGGTCTGGAAAGAAGATATAAACCCGTTACAGAATCTGCAAAGAAAAGATTAGAAATGGAACTCTCTGTAATTAATGAAATGGGTTTCTCGAATTATTTTTTGATTGTTTGGGATATTGTTAATGAAGCAAAGAGAAGGGGAATGATGACAATCGGGAGAGGTTCTGCTGCGAATAGTCTTGTTGCTTTCTGTCTTGAGATAACACAAATTGATCCGCTCAAGCACAATCTCTACTTCGAAAGATTTTTAAATAAAGCAAGAAGCTCTCCACCTGATTTTGATATTGATTTTTCCTGGAAAGAACGAGATGAAATTATAAAATATATTTTCGAGAAATATGGATATGAGAGAGTTGCAATGATTTCAACGACTGTAACTTTCAGAGCAAGGTCAGCCTTCAGGGAAGTTGCAAAGGCATTTGGTTTTACCAATGAAGAAATATCAAAGTTCAGCAGGAGGATTCCCTGGACTGACGCGGCGAATCTTCCTCATCTTGCAGAGCTTTTTCATGAATCAAAGGGATTGAACTTTAAACAGGAACCGTGGAAAACTGTAGTTGAACTTGCTTCTCAAATTGCCAGATTTCCGCGGCATATCTCAATACATCCGGGAGGAATTGTAATTACTCCAACAAAGATTACCGATTATGTTGCCCTCGAGTATGCTAAAAATAAAGGACTGGGTTTAATCGTAACTCAGCCGGATATGTACTCAATTGAAGATCTGGGATTAATTAAAATTGACATTTTAAGTCAGAGATCTTTAGGAGTATTGAGAGATACAATGGAAAGCATTAAAAAAGAAAATTGATTTTTAATCTTGTCGGGAGAGTGAAAGAAATTTTGAATCGAATTTTATTAGGATCAATCCTAGAATTAATAATCCAATATTTTCCAGGATCTTTTGAATTCCAACTTTAGCTCCTTCAACAGTCCCGAAACATCCACAATCAATATCTAATCCTCTTGCGAGACTTATGCTTATCGCGATAATAAAAACGAAGAGCATTCCACTTATAATAACAGAGTTTTCTTTCACATAAATTCCAAATAATAACAAAATTCCGCTAACGAGTTCAATCCAGGGCAGAATGATCGCGAATATATTGGTTAAAAATATTGGAAACAGTTTATAGTTTGAAATTGCTTTAGCAAATCCTTCGGGATCAGCAGCTTTTGAGATTGCCGCAAAAATGAATACGAAAGCTAAAACGATCCTTCCAGCTAGAAGAAAATATTTATTTCCAAGTAACTTATTCATTCTTTTGCTCGTTTGGATATTCAGTGGGAAAGTTAGCATTTACCCAGTCATCCCATCCGCCGAAGAAAACATAAACCTGTTTATAACCCTGACTGAAAAGTAAATTGCCAAGCAGAATACTTAAGTCGCACTCTGTTCCGCCACAATAGATTACTACAGGTTTTTCTTTGGAGATTGTTTCAAGTTTAATTTTATGATTATCGAAATCATCAAACGGTATATTTACAGAATTGGTGATGTGACCGGAAATATAATCTGCTTCATCTCTTGAATCGATAAACAATTCATTTCTATTAAATAATGTATAAGCCTGATCTAAGGTTATTGCTCTTGGTTCAGAGAAGGCTAACGTTTCCTTACTTTCTGTATTTTCTGATTTTTCTTCTTTTTGTTTAACCTGTTCAAGTTCTTCAGAAGTACTTTCATTAGATTGTTTATCGCTTTTTAAATCACCGTCACTTGTAATCTTTCCATCAGCCGCTTCAGGCTTAATTTCAGTGGTTTCATTAACAGGCATTACATTATTGCTCTCATCCAAATTGAGAAACAAAGAATCAGGAGCCCATTTTAGTTCTGTTTTTTCTCTGATTAAAGTAACGCCAGCCGGATTAAAATAATTATATGCCAATCCAAGTATTGAACTTGATAATAGAATCCCAAATATTTTTGTGTAATTAATTTTCATTTGTCTCAATTAAAATAAAACCCTCCTCAAGAGGGTTTGAAAGTACCGAAGGCCGGACTCGAACCGGCACATGGTTTAAGCCATACTGGATTTTGAGTCCAGCGCGTCTACCAATTCCGCCACTTCGGCATTAACAAATTTTTCTTAAAAACTCTTTCGCCACACCAGACTTGAAATACTTCTCTCTTATTCGTGCATCTTTTCTTGTTAGATGGATCTCTTTGTAAATAAGTTCAAATGGTCTGTATGGTTTTGTTGTTTTTTCACGACCATCATTATGTCTTTTTAAGCGATCAACAAGATCGGCAGTCATTCAAACATAAATGTAATTCTTCACTTTACTTTTTATCGCATATACTGTGTACATATAGTTGAGTCCAGCGCGCCTGCCTGCGGTAGGCAGGTCTACCAATTCCGCCACTTCGGCATTACATTATATTCAGAAAATATTAACTATATCCCTTAAAATTTATTCTACCAACTTGCAGCGGCGAATCCGCCTAAAGCGGAGAAGCCGGGTTCCGCCACTTCTGGAAATGAAATTAAAGTTGATCCAAGAAAAACACGCCGCAAAGTTAAAAAAGTTAATCCGATATGGCAATTCAATTACTATAACTGTCGTTTCAAGTAACTATCACTTTGTCGTCAGGTAATTTCTCCGCGTAGAGTGACTCCTTTTTTCCATCATTTTTGTAACTGAACCAATTTAATACTCAGAAAAGTTTATTTATAATGTAATTTTTTATGATTTCAACAGTGATGTGTTAAATCTGACGGGACGACACTATTGGCATTATAGTTGGCGGTTATCTGTTAAACATAATTTATAAACAGGAGGTAAGAAATATGAACAAACATCTACAGCAGAAACAAATATTCGATTCGTTCTTCAGTGATGAGGACCTTCCAATGCTAACGGAAGAGGAACCGTGTCTCGATCCAGATTGTATTGATGAGGAACAAATTTATGAAATAATTGATAACAATGGATATGGTGAAATAAGTATGAACGAACTCGAACTTGATGAGTATGATGATTTTATGCAGTTTTAAATTTCAAATTACGGGGATAAAATGAGAACTTTTATAGGTAAAGAAGGCTACTACGACATACAGGATAATGGAAGTGTTATCCAGAGGATGGTTGATGGATTAGGGAAATTAACCGGAATTATCAAAGAGTATAAAGATATAAACAAGATTCCCAATCCATTTGACAGAGATGCAATAAATAATTTATTGAAGATACTTAATCTTTATAAATTCGTCGGTCGCTGTTAGTCCTTACTTTTTGAATTTCCATTCAGTGATTATTCTGTGTGATGGAAATCTCTCTGCGTTTTTATTTTCCCGCTTGTTCCAGTTTAGCCCACGAATCCCTTAAAGTAACTATACGATTAAAAACCGGCGATCCCTGCGTACTGTATTTTGTATCAACACAAAAATAGCCTAATCTCTCAAACTGAAATCTTTCTCCTATTTCAGCATTCGTTAAAGATGGTTCAAGTTTACAATTCTTTAAAATTTCCAGTGAATCAGGATTTAGAAATTCTGTAAACTCTTTTCCTTCTTCTCCCTCAGGATCAGCAACGGAAAATAATCTGTCATATAATCGAACTTCCGCATCAAAAGCATGTTTTACAGAAACCCAGTGAATGGTTCCTTTTGCTTTTTTTGAACTTGTACCGGCACCGCTTTTTGTATCTGAGAAGTATGTGCAATGAAGTTCAATTGCTTCACCGGTGTTTTTATCTTTTATTACTTCATCGCATCTGATTATGTAGGCATAGCGAAGCCGAACTTCCTTGCCGGGTGATAATCTGTGGAATTTTGGCGGCGGTTCTTCTCTGAAATCGTCTTTGTCAATATAAATTTCTTTTGTGAAGGTGAGAGTTCTCGTTCCCATCGAAATATCTTCAGGGTTATTTACAGCTTCTAGTTCTTCAGTTTGATTATCAGGATAGTTAGTGATAACCAGCTTTAATGGATTCAGAACCGCCATCACCCGTTTTGCTTTCGTGTTTAAGTCTTCACGAACACTAAATTCGAGTAAAGATACATCAATAGTGTTCTCTCTTTTGGCTATGCCAACACGATCAGAAAAATTTCTGATAGATTCCGGTGTATAGCCGCGCCTTCTCAAGCCGGAAATAGTTGGCATTCGCGGATCATCCCACCCATCAACATACTTACCTTCAACTAGCGATAGAAGTTTTCTTTTACTCATGATTGTGTAGCTGAGATTAAGCCGGGCAAACTCAATCTGTCGGGGCGGGTAAATTTCCAGTTCCTGAACAAACCAGTCGTACAGCGGACGATGGTTTTCAAACTCAAGCGTACATAGTGAATGAGTTATTCTTTCAATTGAATCTGACTGACCATGAGCCCAGTCATACATTGGGTAAATGCACCATTTGCTTCCTGTTCTGTGGTGAGATTTGTGAAGAATCCTGTACATCACCGGATCACGCATATTAAGATTCGGTGACGCCATATCTAACTTCGCCCGCAAAACGTATTCACCTTCCTTAAACTCACCACTTTTCATCTTTTCGAAGAGATCAAGATTCTCATCAACGCTCCGATTTCTGTATGGACTTTCTTTACCGGCTTCGGTTGGCGTTCCTCTCGTTTCTCTGATCTGATCAGCGGTTAATGAATCCACATAAGCTTTGCCTTTCTTTACTAACTTTATGGCATACTGGTAAAGCAGATCAAAATAATCTGAAGCGTAAAATTCCCGATCTTCCCAATCAAATCCCAACCATCTTACATCTTCTTTTATTGAATCAACATATTCCTGCTCTTCCTTTGTTGGATTTGTATCATCAAAACGAAGATTACACTTTCCATTGTAATCGATTGCCAAACCAAAATTCAGGCAAATAGATTTAGCGTGACCGATATGCAAATATCCATTCGGTTCAGGAGGAAAACGCGTGTGAACTGTACTATGTTTGCCTGTTTTCAAATCTTCATCAATTATTTCTCTGATGAAGTTAGATTGCTTTTTGTTTTCGTTTTTTAATTCTTCCGGATTCATAATGTTTAAAGCTTATTAACTCAATTTTTGTAATGCAGAATTTATTCTCGAAATAGTCTCATCTTTGCCAAAGATTGAAACAATGTCATAAACTCCTGGTCCTTCACCAACACCTGAAACTGCGATTCTTAGTGGGTGGACAAGCTGACCTTTGTTAACATTTAATTCTTTGGCGGTTTCTTCAAGTGATTTCTCAAAATCTTCCTTTGATGGATTCATAAGCTCTTCAAATTTTTCCTTCAACTTCGCAAGAAGATTGGCAGAATCTTCTTTCCATCTCTTCTTCAAGTTTTGTTCTTCATAAACTGCAGGGGCATTAAAGAAATATGGACTCTTTGTTAAATACTCTTTTACAAATGAAACTCTTTCCTTCATTGCAGAAATCACTTTTAAAAGATAGTCATCACTGTACTTATTGCTGCTGAATTCAGATTTTTCAATTTCTGCTCTTAACATTTTAAGTACTTCAGTATCTGGTTTTTTTCTTAAATGTTCAAAGTTAAGCCAGTTTAATTTTTCGAGATTGAAAACAGCTCCTGCTTTGTGAACTCTTTCGAGAGAAAATTTTTCAATTAATTCGTTCATTTCATATAACTCTTTATCATCACCATAATTCCATCCCAGAAGAGCAACAAAATTTATTAATGCTTCTTTCAGATATCCTTTTTCCCTGTAATCTTCAACAGCAACATCACCCTGGCGCTTGCTTAATTTCGATTTATCAGGATTCAGCAAAAGGGGAAGATGAGCGAAAACAGGTTTCTCCCATCCAAAATAATCGTATAGAATAATATGCTTGGGAGTTGACGACAGCCACTCTTCACCTCTGATAACGTGCGTGATTTTCATCAGGTGATCGTCAACAACATTTGCAAGATGGTATGTCGGGTAACCATCGCTCTTTAAGAGAACCTGGTCATCAATATTATTAGTCTCAAATTCAACAGTGCCTCTGATTACATCATTAAAAATTACTTTCTGATTGGGCTGAACATTTAATCTGATTACATAAGGAATATTAGAGTTTAATTTTTCTTCTATTTGTGTTTTTGTGATATGGAGACAATGCTTATCATATTTTGCCTGAGGTAGTTTTAACTTTTGCTGTTCTTCTTTAAGCTTTTCGAGTCGTTCAGGAGTGCAGAAGCAATAGTATGCTTTTCCCTCAGAGATTAATTTCAGTGCCAGTTCTTTATAAACCTGAAGTCGTTCAGATTGCAGATATGGAGCATAGCCGCCACCGAAACCAGGACCTTCATCGAAATAAATTCCAGACCAGTTCAAAGTGTCAATCAGATTCTCAACTGCACCTTCAACGAATCTTTTTCTATCTGTGTCTTCAATCCTGAGGATAATTTTACCGCTAAGGTTTTTTGCAAACAAGTAATTATACAGGGCAGTTCTCAGACCACCGATATGAAGATATCCGGTAGGACTTGGGGCAAATCTAACTCTTGGTGTGTTGCTGATCATTCAAAATAAATTAATTGGAAAAAATCAAAAGCAAAGATAAGCATCTAATGTAGTATAATTCTATGGCAGGAAACTTAGGAGCGGATCTTCAGTTAACCAGCTTTTTTTCAGTATAATATTTTACTTTCTGAATGAACTCGTGACTGTCAATTGGTTTTGGAATATAATCAGTTGCACCAGCATCCAGGCATTTTTCTCTGTCACCTTTCATTGCAAAAGCAGTTAAAGCAACTATAGGTGTATCTTTATATTCCTTCAGCTCTCTTATTTTCCTGGTAGCTTCAAAACCATTCATCACAGGCATCTGCATATCCATTAATATAAGATCATAATGCTGGAGCTTAACAGCATCTAAAGCTTCCTGTCCATTTTCAACTACAACAATAGAGTCAAAATCATTCTTCTTAAGAAGGCGGGTAACAATTATCTGAGAATGTTTATAATCTTCAACCAATAAAATCTTAACTGTATCCTTTTTCGCTTTAACTTCTTCCTGAGTCGATGGTTCGTCATACCTGTTAATCATTTCCTCAATTGACTTTTGTAAATCTTCTAAGCTCGTACTTCGTTTCTGTAAAAGATTCTCAAACAACCCGTCAATTCGCTTAATGTCATATTCAAAATTTTCTTTACCGGTATAAATAATTATGGGCAGATTTTTGAATTCCTCCAAGGATTTTATTTTTTCAATCAATTCTATACCATCAATTTCCGGCATATCAAGATCTATTATTGCCAGATCAAGGTGTGTGTTTTGGATTGAATCTATAACCTGAGTAGAATCAGAATAAGCAAATGCTTTAAAGCCGCTTCTCTCAACAGCTTCTTTGAGGAGATTAAGACTTGGAACATCATCATCAACAAGCAAAATTTTAGACTCTTTTCGCAGGCGATAGTTGGTTAGTACTTCGATGAGATATTTATAGTTGATTGGCTTAACGAAATACTCAACTGCACCCATCAAAAATGCTTTTTGCTGTTCTGCCTCGACTGAACAAATTATGACTGGAGTCGATTTTGCAGTTTTTATTTCACGAATTCTTTGCAGGAGTTCCAATCCATTAGCATCCGGCAGAACAATGTCCATCAGTATAGTAAGGAACTGTTCTTTCTGAAGAATCTTTAAAGTCTGCTCAGCTGAATTGACAATTGTTGGTTCGTAACCCCATTTGTGCAAATAATTTGAAAGAAGTTTTGAGGTTGCATAATCATCTTCCACAACAAGTACTTTATTGGTAAAATCAGGTTTTGGCAGAGCAGTAATCTGCTGTTCAATTTTTGGAATTTCTTCAACCGGAATAGTTAAACTAAACGTTGTACCTTTACCCACTGTGCTTGTAATATCCAATTCGCCATTTAGAAAATCAACGTATCTTTTTACAATGGTCATACCCAATCCAGTAGTATTTCCAATCGTAGTAATGTACTGATCTGCTAAAGCGAATGGATTATAGATATCCTTTAACTTATCGGATGGGATACCAACACCTGTGTCAGCAATTCTGACAGTTAATTTATCTTTCTCGGGTGAAACGACTGATATTGTGATTTTACCTTGTTCTGTTAAACGAAGCGAATTTGTGATAAGGTGAGTAAATATATATTGAAGTTTTTGAGGATTGGTTTTTATAGATTCCGGTAAACTCTTATCAATGTTAGATACTATCTCAATACGATTTCTGTAAACTTTATCATCAAATAATTTAATTAAGTCACCGAAAAACTGAATGACATTTATTTCTGATATTTCAGTACTGCTTTTAAATGTTTCAATTTTAACAAGGTCAACGAGATCATTTAGCAGGGAAAGTAAATCATACGCATTTTCTTTAAGTGTCGAGAGATATTCAAGCTGAGTTTGGGTTAAAGTTTCTTCGTTAAGCAGGGATGCGAATCCTAAGATGCTGTTAATAGGAGTCCGGAGTTCGGGACCAATTGTATTTATGACTTCGCTTATAGATGAACTCAACCCTCCCTTCTTACCCATCCAGAGCTGCAGCAGGTTCCTGATAGTATTACCTATAATGATGAGCTGATCTTTATCAATATTTGTAAACTCAGTCTTCTTTGCAATCTTTAATAGAATTCTTTCGTTTTCGGAAACTGTAATATGCAGGCATCCCTCATAAACAACAATGTCGGTTGCATTGAATTCGCATTGAGGATTTACTTCGAATTTGGTTTCAGATGACGGATTTAATAACACCTGACAATTCTTACATCCTAAGTTGGTGGAATTTATGAGAGATTTTCTTGCGGAGGAGGACTTACCTAATAGCTCAAACAAATTATCTTTTACTTTAAGAAGAACTACTGCTTCAAATTCAAATTCCCTTGATAAGTAATCGCATAAATTATCAGGAAACTCTTTTGCTGCTGATAGAGCATACTGAACAATGTTATTGTAGGTTGAAATGAATTCTATTTTTGAGCTGAGCATATGTTCTCTTGGGTTTTATAGAATTAAATTGTTTGAAATGAACTATTAAAGTTCATCACTTATTATTTTAATTACATTGGTTTGCAATCTTATTAACTGATATGCCGAAACCCCGTCTATTTTCCGCTGTAAATATATCAAATTAGTTGAAATTAGTATAGATATGTATAACAAAATATTTTTGCTTATATGCTTAAATATTTAGTACTATAAATTTAAATCTAATTGAAATGAGAAAGCATTATCCAGATTCCCCGGAATTCTGCTGTCACCGGAGCCAAGAGATTTTTCTTCGGGCTTGTAGGTTTCAGAATACTTGGCTGACAGGGTAATGAGCCTGAAAGGTCGATATCGCATTAAAACATACCACCTGATTCCCTCATTGAACAAGGGAACATTTGTTAAAACACCTGTCAGGTTATTTTCATATTCATAAATCGCTGAAGCGAAGGAATCTGTCTTAAAGAAAATTATTCTTCCATAAAGATTAAAATTGTTTGTGGGGGAATATCTGACATCCTGAAAAACAAGATATCCGTTTTCATCATAACCTGTTTCGGAAATTCTGAAAGTATTATACTCAAATCTGCCTCTTAATCTTATCTGGTTGGAAATTGTGTAGATGAGCTCTCCGCGGAATATTTGTCTCAATCTTTTAACAACGCTCTTAGAATTATCTATCGTCTGAGTTACATCTTTATTTTCATACTTATATCTTGTTCTCAGTTCAAATTTTCTGATTGGCTTTGTCAGAAAGTCAACCAAATATTCGTCTCCCTGAGTTGGGTTAGGATTAAAAAAGGTAGCATACGGGAACTTGAACTGATCATAATAAAAATTTAGCAATCCAATCGGAGTTCTCCATCGGAATCCTGTATAGATACCAACCTCGTTATTTGTTGCACCGCTTCGTTCACCAAAAGCAAACCCATGCAGGCTATAGAAATTCCTTGGATAATTTCTTAAAGAAGTGATAAATGCAAAATTATTGCTTACTAACAATTCAACCATATTTATTGAAGCTACTGAAATTCCGTTATAAGAGAATTCACCGGTAAAGTTAAAGTTGTTGAAGATAACTCTGTACGATGCAGCAGTATAATTAAATTGGTCTCCGGATATGTCATTCACATTTGATGCTTGAAATTCATTACTGATTTCAGATTGATAATAGACGAATCCAAGATGTAATAAGTTGCCAAGACGATAATCAATCCTGCCGCCGAACATCTTTTCACTGGCTGCATTTTTTTTTCTTATTTCACTCGGTGTTCTATGAAGTCCGTCTACTGGAGTGGAGGTAATTTTATTTGTAACACTGTCAATATTAGCATCGAAATAATTATAAGAATAAAAGCCGGTGAGAATAAAATCACCGATGTTAAATGCTGAAGCAACGCCTCTGAAAAAATTATTCTCTGTAGAGCTTGTGTATGGTCTTAAAATTCTGTCGTTTCTTCTTACGGGAACAATTGCATCTGCACCTTTGGAGAAAGCATACGGGCTCCAGAAGGTAAGTCCCTGACCAAACTCCAGCAAATAATCCATAATAACAGCTCGATGAACGAAGCCAATATCATTCGCAGCTATGTGAAAAGTAGAAAATTCATTTATTGCGCTTTCGCCTGCGTCTTTGTCAGTCAGATATCCTGCCTGAAACTGATTTGAATATTTGACCAGCAGGCGATTATAAATTTTTGGCTTGGTACCTTCAAATCTGTTTCGTAAGAAACCATCATTCTGCTGTAAAGCTGTAATGTATCTGCTTCTCAGAAGAACCTTTGATTTTGAGGTAATGGTTTCAATTTTACCTGGCGGCTCTGTTACTTCAACAGGTTTCTTCTCAATAAAAAGGAATGGTGTGATATTTTTGATTAATTCTCTGTCAAGATTCTCAACCGCATTTAATTCATTTAGTGAAAAGAAGTATCCATATTTTTTTCTGTGCTCGATGATAAGCCGAGCATCTGATATTTCAATAAAGGGAATCTGAAGCAAATCGTCCAGAGAAGAAGTGTTAAGATTTACAGGGTTTAGTAAAAGCTGTTCAAGCTGTTCGTACAAATCGGAATCATCAATATCTCCAACAGGCTCCTGGAGGATGTCCTCAAGAATTTCCTCAGTTCTCAAATATGAGGAATCTGTTTGTGAAAAAATTGCAACTGTGCTGAGAAATAAAATTACAATAAAGAATATGTAACTAATTAGTCTCAAGTAACTAAGGAATTTTTATCAGTTAATGTTAAGATATTTTCTAACAGCAGAAGATCTGCTTTCTTCCTTGCCGAAACTTAAAATTATTCCTGCCTGGTGAGTAAGCCCGAGATCCTGATGAGTGAAAAATGCATAGTCCAGACTAAAAATTGAATAGTTAATCCCTACACCAGTAGTAAACCTTGAGGGATCATTTGAAGTTCCCGCTCTGAGTGAAAGATACTCGATGATATCATATTCAATTCCAAACTGAACAGAAGGGTTAAACCTGATATCTTTTTCAAGGGCAAAGTTCAAAGAAAAGTTTTGCAGCAGGTCAAAGCTGAAACCAGTATTAAAAACCATCGGAATCTGGTCATCGGTATCTGCCACTGTTGCTCTGTTCAAATTGCTAACTGCAAATCCCCAGCGGAGTTCGTTGAGAATATAAACCAGTCCGCCAAGATTAAAGTAGAACGCCCCTGTACTTCCGTAGTTCTGTATCGAAAAAGTATGATAATTTACGGTGGCTCCGGCAAACAAAATATTATCGTAGTTGTAAGCATAGCCAAGCACGACTCTCGATTCCCGATAAAGATCAAAACCATAGGTCATACCGCCAATACTTATTGATCCAAAGTCAAATGGCTCATTGTATGCTACAAATCCGTTTGATAATTCAGTTAAGCCAAACGGGGCAGGGGAATAATAAATACCGACTTCCCTCCAGTTAAATTGTGCAAGACCGGCAGGATTATTAAATAATGAAAAAACATCATTGGCGAGTGCAACATCAGAATTAGCCATAGAAATCTGTCTGGCACCCGGATTATACTGTGGAAGTATATTCAAATACAGCAACAGAATAAATAAAATGGTTAAAACTTTTTGCATATAGAGTATATCTAAATTAGTTGAGTCAGTATAACTAAATTCCTATATTTAACCCGTTAGATAAGTAACAATTTATCTAATATGTAATTCAGGTTTTTATCTAACGAGTTTAACCCGTTAGATGCTAAAAAATATTATTTAAGTGCTTCAAAGCAAAATATCCAACAGGTTAAAACTACAAATTTCTGAGAGGAAGCAATGAAATATACATTATTAATAATTTTATTTTTATCGGTAAGCAGTTTTGCACAGGAGTTAAATTGCAGAGTTGAAGTTAATTATCAAAACCTTCCGGTTAATAACCGCGAACTTCTTGCAGACTTTGCCGGTGTTATTGAAAACTATATGAATAATACAAGATTCACTAATGAAGATTTTAACCAGAGAATAGACTGCTCAATGAGTATCTTTTTTACAGGTGCCGGCAGCGACATTGACTATTCCGCACAGATTGTAGTTGTTAGCCAAAGACCGGTTTTTAATTCCGATAGAAATTCACCAGTGCTTACTGTAAATGACGGGCAATGGCAGTTCAAATATGAACGAGGTCAGGCGCTTTATGCAAAACAGACCTCATTCGATCCTTTAACAAGCTTTCTTGATTATTATGCAATGATTATTATCGGTATGGACGCGGATACATTCGGAGAATTTGACGGCACTGTGCACTTTAAACGTGCGCTTGATATTGCTAACGTTGCAGCTACGAGCGGTTCAAATTTTGGCTGGCTGCCGAGCAGCTCAGCTTTTAACAGAAATGGATTGGTTACAGAAATCAATACAGCAACTTATAGTTATTTCAGAAGCGCTATATTCGACTATCATTATGGTGTTGATATATTTTCAACAAACAAACAGTTAGGTCAGCAGAAAGTTGCCGGGCTTGTAGATGTACTCTGGGCAATGTATGAAAAGATTGGCAGTCTTAATAGTGTTTTTGTCAGAACATTCTTTGATGCCAAGTACGGAGAAATTGCAGATTATTTAAAGGACTATCCCGACAAAGAAATATTTTCAAAGCTGAAGAAAATAGATCCGCCGCATACATCAAAGTATGACTCGATGATGCCGTAATGAAGATTTTATTTTATGAGTAACTGAATGCTAAAGTTTGATAGCAACAATTGATTTGCCACGACTTTCAAGTCGTGGATAAAGAGTAAAACCAACAACAAACAGGGCCTTAGCCCACAAAAAAAGATTAGGCTAAAGCCAATTATTATTTTTTATATTATTAACCTACGAGCTGAAGCTCGTGGCATTTCAGCTAAAACCTAAAGAAAAAAAGCTGGTTCATTTAGCAATACTCTAAACCTCAAACTCCCAAATCCTGTAGCGTTTGTATCTCTCGGCATTCATCAACTCAAGTCCGCGGTTCATCATTTCGTTATCTTCCAGAACCCAGCTTGCTTCTCCTAAGCGAATTCCAATCTTAGCAGCTCTATTAACTATTTCCCAATAGAATATCGTGTCCAGACCTTTCTTTTGATGTTCAGGAATTATACCGAGTGTAAGTATCCGTGCCCATTTAATATTTTTCTTTTGAGTGAATAGTTTTAAAAAGTTAAATGGTAAAAGCCTGCCGTTCATTTGTTTAAAGATGAAATTATAATCCAGCATAACTAGCGCAGCACCGATAAGCTTTCCTTCAATTTCACCAAAGAGAACTAAAGAAGGTTCTGCAATTGGTTTCATATCTTTTGCCATTGCATCAATTTGTTCTTCAGTCATCGGAACGAAACCCCAGTTTGGTGCCCAGGCTTTGTTGTAAACATATTTGAATTTTTCCAGATCCCTTTGAAAATTTTTCATATCGAGTTGAGAGATTTTCATATTGTATCTTTTCCTTACAAGTTCCTGTCCGCGTTTTAATTTTTCGGAAGCCATAAGTTTTTCATTTACCAATTTCCAGGCGAACAAATCTTTTGCTTTTTTCATTCCGTAGCCTTCGCACAGCTTGATGTAGTACTCAGGATTGTACGGCATTAAAATTCTTGGTGAATCATCGAATCCTTCCACTAACATTCCATAAATATCATTACTTGAAGGATTAGCCGGACCTCTCATATATTTTAAGCCCTTTTCTTTAATCCAGGATTTTGCAGCATCGAATAAGGCATTTGCCACCTGCTGGTCATCTATAGATTCAAAAAATCCAAATTGTCCGGAATTATCAATATGATATTTAAGATGAATTTCATTTTTAACAGCAGCTATTCGTCCAACTGTTTCTCCGTTCCTGTATGCTAAAAAATAATCACCTTCAGCCGCTTTAAAGAAAGGATTCTTTTGTTTGTTGAGTAAAGCTTTTTGCTCCATTAAAAGAGGAGGCACCCAATGCTTATCATTTTTATAAATCTTCCACGGAAATTTTATGAACTGATTCAGTTCACTTTTATTACTAACTGACTTTACAGTTATTTCCTGCATAACAATTCCTTCCATAAAAAAAGCATACTCCAGAAAGAACCGAAGTATGCCTTACAAATATAATTTGTTAAATTAGATTAACCCTATTGCTTTACCTGCTTTTTCGAACAGATGAATTATCTCATCGAGGTGTTCTTTTTCATGAGTTGCCATGTAACTGGTTCTCATCATCTGTCTGCCTTCAGGAACTCCCGGCGGAACGAATACGTTTACGAAAACTCCACTATCATATAATATCCGCCACATTTTAAGAGCTATTCCATCGTTGCCGATAATAACAGGAACGATAGCTGTTCTGCCGTCAATTACATTAAATCCTTTTTCCTTCAAACCTTTTCTCATATAGTTTGCATTGCTGATTAGCTTTTGAACACGTTCGGGTTCTTTTTCAAGAATATCAAGTGCAGCTAATGCAGCAGCGACTGAAGCAGGTGTTGGAGAAGCACTGAAAATCAATGCTAATGAAAAATGTTTAATGAAATTAATTACTCTTTCTGGTCCTGCAACAAATCCGCCTAATGATGCAAATGTTTTGCTGAATGTTCCCATAGTAAGATCAATATCTTTTTCAAGGTTGAACTCGCTGGCAGTTCCTCTTCCGCCTTTACCAATAACTCCAACTGAATGAGCATCATCAATCATAATTCTTGCTTTATGTTTCTTTGCAATTTCATTTAATCTCGGAAGATCAACAATCTCACCACCGGTACTAAATACACCATCACTTACAACTAATTTAGCAGAATCTGGAGGCAACTTTGCAATTACTTTTTCTAAATCTTCCATATCATTGTGTTTGTAGCGAACAAAATTTCCTAACGCACCTTTAGCCATTAAGTTGCCGGCTACAATACAAGCATGGTTGTCTTTGTCTGAAATTATATATTCGTTTCGTCCGACGAGAGTTGGAATAATTCCTTGTGCAGTTTGATAACCTGTACTAAAAAGCAATACACTTTCCGCATTAAAAAATTTTGCAAGTCTTTCTTCAAGTTCAATATGTAAATCAAGTGTACCTGTTAGGTAACGAGAACCTGAACAGCCCGTGCCATATTTTTCAACTGCTTTTACAGCTGCCTCGACTACTTTTGGATGAGCAGTTAATCCAAGATAGTTATTTGATCCGGCCATAATTACTTTTCTTCCTTCAATTTGAACGACCGGACCTTCATTTTCTTCAATGGGACGGAAGTAGGGGTAAACTCCTAAAGCTTTTACTTCATCTGCTCGTGTAAATTCAAAGCATTTTGTGAATAGATCCAAATGGAACTCCTTGGTTGGTTAGAGATAGCAATATAAAACTAAAAAGTTGTAGATTTTTGTTAATTTTGGAATAAAATGTATTACTAAAACGATTTAAAAGCAAACAAACTAAATGAATAGCAAACAAATTGCAGCCGTAACCGGAGCTAATGGATTCGTTGGCAGTCATCTTGTTGATTACCTTCTGATAAAAAATTTTGAAGTAAGATGCATAGTTCGTAAATCAAGTAACCTTCAATGGCTCGAAGGTAAAGATGTTAAGATTTACGACTGTGGGCTGTTTGATAAGGATGGGTTACGTGAAGCCTTTAGAGATGTAAATTATATTATTCACGTAGCCGGTGTTGTCAAGGCAAAGGATGAAGAAGGTTATCTCAAAGGAAATGTTGAAGCCACAAAAGTATTATTAGAAGTTGCCGGGGAGTTTAAAGATTCTATCAGGAAATTTGTTGTCGTCAGCAGTCAGACAGTAGGAGGTCCATCGTCAGATGGTAAGCCTGTAACCGAGGATATGGAGCCTAAGCCAATGACTGCTTATGCAAGAAGTAAGTACAAACAAGAGCAGGCAGCACTCAGCTACAAAGATAAATTTCCTGTTACCATCTGCCGTGCACCAGCAATTTATGGAGAAAGAGACACTGAAATTTTTATTTACTTCCAGGTGTTCAATCGCGGCTTGACCACAATGATTGGTTTTGATAAAAAAGAATTGAGTCTCCTTCACGCTGCTGACCTGGCAGAAGGATTGTATCTTGCAGCAATATCAGAAAAATCAAATGGAGAAATTTATTATATCAGCTCAGAAAAATTTTACAACTGGGATGATGTCGGAAACATTACTTCAAAAGTTTTAGGCAAGAAGGCATTCAGAATAAAAATTCCACATTTCATTGTTTTTATGATAGCAGCCATCGCTCAGTTTTTTGCCATGTTCAGTTCCAAACCAGCTACGCTGAATATTGAGAAAGCAAAAGACTTAGTTCAGAGATACTGGATATGTGATACATCAAAGGCAATGGGAGATCTGGGTTACAGACAGAAAGTTTCAATCGAAGAGGGGATTAAACGAACTTGTGATTGGTACAAAAAAATGAAGTGGATTTAATTAGAATACTTACTTTTCTGTGTGATGTGTGTTAATTATTCTGAGCGCCTTCCCTGATCCATGTTCTTATTCCATTAATATGGTTTCTCTTAAGCCATTCGTAGGGAGGCATCGGAGCATAAGGAGGCAATCTTTCAATTGAATATACCAGAATACTTGTGCTATCGCTCCCTGGAAAAATTATGCTCGGATCTCTTGTAGCGTTTACCCACGAAGATAAATCCAATCCAGCTTCGCTTCTCTGTGAGTTATGGCAAGGTACGCATTTAACTTCAAATACAGGTGCAATATGTGCCATGTAACTTACGTTTGAATCTGGCATTACGAGATTATCAATATCGCTTGAAGTCAGACTATCATCACAACTCTGAACTATTACTAGCAAAAACAGCAATGTAAGTAATATGGAATATTTGACAGTAAGATTTTTCATAGTTGCAGCAAAAATATTTTAGATGCCGAGTCTATTCAAATGATAAAATTATTGCACTGAATGATCAGAAAATTGACAAACGATTAAAAGATAATTACTTTTGCTTTGGAAAAAACAAATACTGGGGCTATAGCTCAGCTGGGAGAGCGCTTGAATGGCATTCAAGAGGTCAGCGGTTCGATCCCGCTTAGCTCCACCAGTCTTCGTTTTGAACAAAGTGAAAAACGAAGACTGCCACGGCGAAGCGCAGCGAAGCCGGGCTAACACCAAGAATTGTTATAGCTCAAAACTTCGCCTTGGCAGACATTTCAGGCGTTGAATTGTTTAGTATCAACGCCTTTTTGATTCTAATTCATTTTGAATAAAAAATATCCTCTCAATTATTATTGAACTTAATTTTTATACTTTCGATAATTACTCCTTCATCTAATGAATCTGCTTCCAGTAAATAATTATTATAAAAAAATCCTTCAGGTTGCGCTTCCTGCAATAGCTGGATTGTCAACACAAATGGTAGTTTCCCTGGTCGATACGGCTATGGTTGGAAGAATTGATGATGCTACTTATGCTTTAGCAGCTATGGGAATTGGAGTTCTTGCAACATGGGCTTTGATAAGTTTTTTCTCAAGTCTTGCAACAGGGATACATGTTGTTGTCGCAAGAAAATTTGGTGAAGGCGATTACATTTCCTGTGGAATAACATTAAATAATTCGCTTCTTCTGGCAGTTCTGATTGGTGCCGTTGTTGCGATGGTTGGTGTTTTCTTCTCGTATCCTATTGCCCATCTTTTTGCTACAGATGAAACTGTGGGAAACTACGCAAGTGAATATCTTTATTATAGATTTATGGGGATTCCTTTCTTTTTAATTTCAGTTTCTTTCAGAGGATTTTTTTTCGGTATCAGTAAAACAAAGATTTTCATGTTTTCAGGTGCCATTACAAACCTTCTAAACATAATTTTTAATTACATATTTATTTATGGTGAATTTGGTTTTCCAAAAATGGGACTGGCTGGTGCAGGGCTTGGTTCAACTCTTGCGACTATGTTTGATGGCCTTTTTTACATTATTATTATAATGTTACCTTCTTATCGAAAGCGATTTCAAAATCTAAAACATCTCCTGTTGAATAAAAATATAATTTCTGCAATAATAAAAATCTCGTTGCCGGTTTCATTTCAAAATGTTTTTATCTTGATTGGCTTTCTTAGTTTCGTTTCAATAACAGGCATAATTGGAACTTTGGAACAAGCATCTACTCAGGCTATCATAAGTACTCTATTCATTTCATTTCTTCCTTGCTTTGGTTTTGGAATTGCTGTTCAGACTTTAGTGGGAAATAATCTCGGTGCAAGAAAAATTCTGCTTGCAAAAATTTATGGATTTGAAACGGCAAAGATTGCAACAATTTACACTGTCATTCTCGGATTTATTTTTACAATCATTCCACAATATGTCTTACTTATCATAACAAACGATCAAACAATAATTAACACCGCTGTTCCTGCCTTGAGAGTTGCGGGTTTTGCACAGGTTTTCTATGCGGTTGGAGTAGTGCTGGCAAACGGGCTTCAGGCTGCCGGAAGATCGTTTTATGTAATGATATCCGAAGTGATTACAAACCTTATTATCTTTGTTCCGCTTGCTTATTTTTTTGGAGTCTATCTTGACCTTGGATTAACCTGGGCGTGGATGGCGCTGCCTGTTTACATAATGTTTTATTCAGGTATGATTTATTGGAAATTTAATTCATTTGATTGGCATAAAACGATTCCGCTTGAAAAATAAAGGATTAATGTTCTGTAAATAGCAAAAGCTTACTATAAAAAGATTTACAAAAAAGTATTGACATTATCCTTGAAGAGGGATATATTTTCACTATGAAAATAAGATTTTCGCAAATTTTTATAATTATCTTTACTGCAACAGCAATTTTTGCAGGAACTTTTCTTGAATATTTCCATGGAAGAAGCGAGGGAGATGACATCCGGCTTGAATGGAAAACAAGGGAAGAAGTAAATCTCCAGCATTTCAAAGTTGAAAGAAAAACACCTCAAAGTTCTTTTGTTGAAATTGCAACAATTCAACCCAAAGGAAACAACTCATATTATAATTACGTTGACCAGTCTGTTTATAAACCAACTGATATGATTTTTATTTACCGATTGAAGATTGTTGATACTAATGGTCAGGCTGCATATTCAAACGAAGTTAGTGTTTCGCATAGTGTATCCGGAGTAAAGAGAACCTGGGGCAGTATCAAGGCTATGTTTCGGTGAGTTTCTATAGTTCTCTTCCTTTACACTTCATCAAAATCGTTTCCATTTTTAAATCCCAACTCGTTCACAAATTATTTCTCTTTTTCTTGAGTGCAGTTTTTCTTTTTATTTCCTCCTGTGGACCAAGTAAGAGATTCACAGAAAAGGAGGAGAGAGATGAAAAAATTGAAAAAGTTGAAGAAAGAGAGAAAAAAGACTTAACCGCCGAAGAATCAAGCTTTGCTGAAATAAGAGTTTTAATCAATGGAATAATACCCAAAGAGTCTTTACTAATTGAATCGCCTGTTAACCTTTACAATGATGAAAATAAAATTGCCTTAATTAAACCAGGCAACATTATCAATTGCTATCAGAAAAAGGGCAATATCGAAATCTCAATAAAGAATGAAAGCTTTGCTGCTGAGAAGTTTATTCTTGCCTCCGCCGAGAATGATGACATAGTTAAAATAAATGGGAAGAGATACAGAGGTAAAATTCAGATCTTCTCATCAGGTAATTCGCTGGATATAATTAACGTAGTCAATATGGAGGATTATGTTAAAGGTGTACTGGCTAAAGAAATGCCTGTCGGAAAGAATGAAGAGAATCTCGAAGCACTGAAAGCATTAGCAGTTTGCGTTCGGACTTATGCACAGAAAAAATTGAAGGACGGAAAAATATATTTCGATATTTATGACGATACACGAGACCAGGTTTATGGTGGAATGGATGCTGAAAGTCCATTGTCTAACAGGGCAGCCGAAGAAACAAAGAATTTAATTCTTAAATATGATGGAACTCAGGCAACATTATTTTATCATTCCACTTGTGGTGGTTACACTGAATCATCTCAAAATGTTTTTACGAAAGAATATATCCCTTACTTAAAGGGAATAAAAGATGGATCAGAACCCTACTGTAAAATATCGCCCCGGTTTGAATGGACAGAAACTTACAGCAAGGAGTTAATCATCAACAGGTTGAAAAATTATTCACTTCTTGATGATCTCAACTATCGCCTTGAAGATATTTCTATACTAAGCAGATTTAATTCTGGTAGAGTAAATGAAATTGAAATAAAAGTAATTAGTAATAATGGGGCAAAGAAATCTATAGTTATCAAAGGAAACGAGATCCGAAGCATTCTAAGAACATCAGATGGCAAGATGATACTTTGGGGAACGATGTTCGACGTTTCTAAAAAATCTAATTCGATAGTTTTATCAGGGAAAGGATTTGGACACGGCGTTGGATTATGTCAGTGGGGAGCAATTGCACTATCTCAAAAGGATTGGAGTTATAAAGATATTTTAGAACATTATTATCCCCGAACTGAATTGGGTAATGTCAATGATTAAAACAAAGTTTACAATTTATCTGGCTTCAAAATCACCGAGAAGACGAAAGCTTCTAAAGCAGCTTGGAATTAAGTTCAAAGCATTTACTGTTAATTCATCCGAGGATTTTTTAGATGGTGAACATCCTGTTACTTGTGTGAAAAGAATTGCAATCGAAAAAATGGAAAAAGCAAAACGAAGAGTCAGCAATAGCATAATAATAACCGCTGATACAATCGTTGTCCTCAGAGGAAAAGTTATTGGAAAGCCAACCAGCAGAGCAGATGCAATTAAAATTTTAGCTTTACTAAGTGGTAAAGTTCATATTGTTTACACAGGCTTTTTCGTCTTAAATCAAAAAACTGGAAAATCAGTAATAGATTACGAAAAAACTGAAGTTGAATTCCGCCGCTTAAAGCAAGATGAGATAATAGATTATGTTGATGGCGGAAGTCCGATGGATAAAGCAGGTGCCTATGGAATTCAGGATGACTTCGGAGCGGTTTTCGTAAAAAGAATCAATGGCTGCTACTACAATGTTGTTGGTTTACCTCTCACAAAACTTTACAATGCACTTAGGAAAGTAACCTGACTTGCTTGAGAAACTTAGGAAAAGAGTAGTAATATCAATAGTTATAGCAGGAGTGTTATATCTTGCTTTTACTATTTTTGCTGATTACAAACAGGTGCTAAATGCTTTCGCAAAATTTAACTTGTTATTACTTCCGCTCCTTTTGCTGCTCTCATTTCTAAATTACTATACACGCTACCTTAAATGGGATTATTATCTATCCATTGTAAAAGTTAAACTTAAAAAAGTTGATTCACTTTCTATTTTTATGTCCGGATTAATAATGAGTGTCACCCCAGCAAAACTTGGTGAAGTTCTTAAATCTGTATTGGTGAAAGAGGTTACAGGAGAACCGATAAGTAAAACTGCACCAATAATCCTGGCTGAACGTATAACAGATTTTCTTTCTCTATTACTGATTGCAATCGCAGGTGCTTACGTTTTTGATTATGGCGGTAAGATTACGATTATTGTTGCCGCCTTTTTTATTGTGCTTATACTAATAATAAGTAATAAAAAACTTGCATTACCAATCATCAACCTATTTCAAAAAATTCCATTCATAAAAAAATACATTCATAAAATTCACGAAGCTTATGAAAGTTCTTATCAGCTGTTGAAACCGAAGCCGCTTTTTTTTATGACATTCCTTAGTTTGATTTCCTGGGGATTTGAATGCTGGGGATATTATATAATACTTCGAAATTTCGGAGTAGATTTTGGACTTCTCTGGGCTTCTTTCAGTTACAGTTTTTCAACAATAGTGGGAGCTATTTCAATGCTGCCCGGCGGGTTGGGCTTAACCGAAGGATCACTTACTTTTCTTTTAATGCAGAAAGGAATCCCAGCCGATATTTCTGTTGCAACTACTTTTATTGTTAGAGTCGTAACGCTTTGGTTTGCAGTTTTTGTTGGAATTATTAGTCTTTCATTCTATCAAAAAAGATTTGGAAAGATTAATATCGAATCGGTTTAATCAAATTTATACTCAACAATAAATATCATTATCGAGACTTCTGAAATATTCAGATTGTAATTTCCGTGTAAATCTACCTATGCCGGCAGGGAAGCGAGGATACATTTTTTTGATTTCAGGAGGTTGAACAAAATGCTAAAATGTAAAAATGATAAACTGTAACAGATTCAATTTTAATTCATATTCTCAATCGTCGTAACACAGATTAGTGGCAAAGCCATTCCTTCGGAATAATCTGTGCTACATTTTGGTCAGCCACGACCTATACCCCAAAAAATTTTTCAGAAGTCTCATCAGAAAACTTGACTATAAAAAGCTTATTTCCTTGATTTAAAAGAATATGGGTGGTATTTTTGTATCCCACTAAAAATGAAAGGAAAAGATTATGGGACAAGGAAATAATTTCAAAAAAGGGCTATTGATAGGCTTTTTTACTGGCGGTGCTCTCGGTGCTGCGCTCGCTTTGCTTTTCGCTCCAAAAAGTGGTAAAGAATTAAGAAAAGATATCAGGGATAAGAGTGAAGAGTATTTGGATGAAGCCGAAAAATATATCTCTAACGCAAAGGAAAAAGCTGTTGATATGATTAATGAAGGAAAAAAGAGATCAGAAAAACTGATTAAGGATGCAAAGGATAAATCAGATCAGCTGATGAAAGATGCAGAGAGAGTTTACAAGGATGCCAAAGGTAAAGTCTCTGATAGTATTAAGACTGGTAAAGACTCAATGGAACATAAAAAAGATCAGTTAAAGGATGCTATAAAAGCCGGAGTTGATGCTTACAAAGAATCTAAGCAGTCCGGGGAATAATTTATTAAATGACACTCATTGATGTTCTGACAGTTGTTGTTCTTGTTCTTCTATCAGCTCTGATTATTTTCCTGATTGTATATCTAGGTAAAATTACAAAATCAATTCAGTCATTGCAGAAAGATGTAAGTGATCTATCTGATCGTCTTGAACCATTAATATCTTCCCTGTCCGAGATCACAGCAAAGTTCTCAGAACTGAGTGATCAGGCAAAGAGACAATTGGAAGCTACGAAGGGCATAGTTTTCAGTGTGAAGGACAGGGTTGATAAAATTCTTGAATTTGAAGAGAAGATAAGAAACGGAATTGATGGACCGATATCAGGGCTATTAAACCAGCTGAGAGCAATCTCGAACGGAGTAAGTACTTTTCTAAACTACCTTAAAAAATAAATTTCAAATTAACTAAATACTTCCAGGAGGATACCATTGAAAGAGATTATTTCGGAGGCTATACGAAATATTGCATTTGTCGGTCACGGCGGAAGCGGTAAAACAACACTTTCTGAAATCATTCTTTACACTGCAAAGGAAACAAATCGAATCGGAAAAATTGAGGATGGTAACACTGTCTCTGATTATACCCCAAATGAAATAGAAAAACAGATCTCTATTTCTTCCTCTTTAATGAATGTTGAATGGAACAACACAAAAATAAATTTGATTGATACTCCGGGTTTTTCAGACTTTGTGGGTGATGTAAAAAGTGCACTTAAAGTTTGTGATAATGCTGTTGTTGTAGTAAAATCTGCTGAAGGAGTTGAAGTAGGAACAGATGCGGCTAAAAATATTATTGATGAAAACAAATTACCTTTTTCGATTATAATAAATAAAATTGATAGCGAGCATTCAACATTTTTTAAAACTTACGAAGCTGTAAAAAACAGGATTCACCCCGGAGCTACCATAATTACACTGCCTGTCTCTGAAGGAATTAATTGTAACGGTATTGTCGATATAATCCCAATGAAAGCATTTATATATGGCGAAGTTGGGAGCAGAGATGTATCTGAATCAGATATTCCGGATAACTTAAAGCAGCAAGCTGAAGAGCTGAGGACACAGTTAATAGAAAAAGTTGCAGAATCAACTGAAGAATTAATGAATAAATACTTTGAAGAAGGTACATTGTCTGAAAATGATTTGAAAAAAGGATTGAAAGCCTCACTTATTAGTGGCAGTTTAGTACCTGTGTTTGCTCTCTCCGCAACAAAAGTAATCGGCATAAATAACTTTTTGGATTTTGTTAGTAACTACTTCCCTTCACCTGTTGATAGAGGGACAGTCAGTGCAAAGCTTGCTAACAAGAATGAACCTGTTCAGGTTAAAATCGATCCAAATGGTGAGCCAGTGTTGTTCGTATTTAAAACTATATCTGAACAGCATGTTGGTGAGCTTTCTCTTTTCAAGCTTTACTCAGGAAAAGTTTCACCGGGAATGGACTTGATGAATGAGAACAACAGTAAGTCTGAAAGATTGAATCAGCTTTTTACACTTAATGGTCATAACCGTAAAGATATCTCGCAGGTAGTTGCCGGCGACATCGCTGCGGTAGTAAAACTAAAAGACACTCATACAAACAATACTATCGCTTCAAGGAATTATTCAGTGATAGTCGACCTGATTGAATTTCCTGAACCTGTTATACGGGGAGCTATTAAAGCAAAAGCAAAGGGCGATGAAGATAAGATAGCAACCGGATTACATACATTACACGAAGAAGATCCTTCTTTCAATGTTAACTTTGATCCTGAAATTTCTCAAACAATTATTTCCGGACAGGGTGAACTTCAACTTATGCTTGCAGTGAAAAGATTGAAGGATAGATATGGTGTTGAGGTTGATCTTGTTGAGCCAAGAATTCCATACCGCGAAACAATTAAAGCAGCAGTTAATGATGTTGAATACAAACATAAGAAACAATCCGGCGGTCGCGGTCAGTATGGTCATATTCACATTAAGATGGAACCACTTGCCAGAGGCAAAGGTTTCGAATTTGTTAATGCTATTGTTGGTGGTGTGGTTCCGGGAAGATTTATTCCTGCAGTTGAAAAGGGAGTGATTGATACTATGAGTAAAGGTGTACTTGCCGGCAACAAAGTTGTTGATGTTAAAGTAACTCTTTTTGATGGTACTTATCATACAGTTGACTCGGATGAAATGTCATTTAAAATTGCTGCAAGCCAGGGATTCAAAAAAGGATTTCTTGAAGCCAAACCCGTTTTGCTTGAACCTATATACGTAGTTGATGTTAAAGTTCCCGAAGAATATATGGGCGATGTGATGGGAGATATCTCAAGTAAACGTGGTAAGATTTTAGGAATGGATAGCGATGGCAGATTTCAGATAATTAAGGCGCTTGTCCCTTTAGCTGAACTTTACAAATACTCTTCACACCTTAGAAGCTTAACTCAGGGAAGAGGAGCGCATAAACTTAAATTCGATCACTACGAAGAGATGCCGAAAGAAATTGAACAGAAAGTGATCGAGGATTACAAGAAATCCCGCGAAGAAGAAAATTAATTAACCTGGTGTAATCAGGCGGATAATATCCGCCTTTATTTTTTATTTTAATCTTATGAAAAATCTTTGGTCTCCCTGGAGATCTAATTACATAGAATCATTTAAGGACAAACAATCAGGCGGCAACTGTATTTTTTGCGAAGCTGTGGAAAAAGATATTGCCGAGATGAGTAATCTTTTGATTCGTAAGTCTGATCAAACATTGGTTATAATGAATCTCTACCCATACAATAACGGTCATCTTATGATAGTTCCCAAAAGACATATTGGCTCGATTGAGCAGATTACTCAAGAAGAGTCTCACGAACTTATGGATGAAATAATACTTGCAGAAAAAGTTTTGCAGAAAGTATATTCACCACAGGGTTTTAATATCGGGGCAAACCTTGGAAGGGCAGGTGGTGCCGGGATTGAAGAGCATATCCATTTTCATATTGTTCCGAGATGGAACGGTGATACTAACTTTATGCCTGCTATTGGAGAGGTCAAAGTAATTTCTCAGGATCTTGCAGAGACAAAGAAAAGACTGCTTGGTGGTTACAAAGAGATAGCAGGATAATTTATTAAATCTTACTATCAAAATATTTCAATTTAACTTTATGACTAATTATTCTGTTCGCATAATCCTTTTAGCTATTGTTTCATTGATAGGTTTATTATTAGTTAGCTCCTGCGGCAAAGATGAGAAACCAAAATCTACCTTAGTTGTAAAGGATAATCTTTTATATAAGCAGGGAAGCAATACCCCCTTTACAGGCAAAGAAAGAGCCTTTGTGGAAAATAAAATCGTTGAGTATGATGTAGTTGATGGTTATAAACACGGTGAGTTTAGAATATTCAGTGAAGATGGGGTTATTGAAATGGAAGGTCAATTAGACAGCAACAGAAATGTTGGTCGATGGAGATATTATTATGCTAATGGACAGATTGAATCAGAAGGTTTATTTATAAATGATTTGCCGAATGGATTTTGGTTATGGAATTATCCTGATGGAAAGAAAAGAGATGAAGGTAATTATAGTAACGGACAAAGAGTGGGGGTGTGGTATCATTATGACAGCACTGGCAAATTAATTTTTGAGATAAATTATGATTCAGGCGATACTTTAAAGAGAACAGAAAAAAATCAGGAATTCCTTTAAGACTAATTTTTACTATGTTGCGAATAGGAACCTGCAGCTGGAAGTATGATTCATGGAAAGGAATTGTATATTCAGATAAAAATTCAAAAAATTATCTGAAGGAATACTCAGAAAAATTTAACACAGTTGAAATTGATCAGTGGTTCTGGTCGCTATTTCATCCTGCCAAAGTAGTGCTGCCGCAAAAGAAAGTCGTTGAAGAATATAAAAATTCCATTCCTGATGACTTCTTATTCACCATCAAAGTGCCGAACTCAATTACACTTACTCATTTCTATAAAGACACAAAAGAAGATGCATTAAAACCCAATCCATTTTTTCTTTCGATTGAATTATTTGATGAATTCTTAAATGCTATTGAACCGTTAAAAAAGCAAATTGGCTGTCTCATTTTTCAGTTTGAATATTTAAACAAGCAGAAGATGAAATCGTTGTCAGATTTTCAGTTGAAGTTCGTAGAATTTTATAAGCAACTAAATAAAAAAATACCGCCGATTGGAATAGAAATCAGGAATCCAAATTACCTGAATGAAAAATATTTTAGCTTTCTATCAGAACTAAGTATTGCACCAGTTTTTCTTGAAGGCTATTATATGCCGCCGGTTACTGAGATTTATTCGAAATACAAAAAGCATATTAAAAATCTTGCAGTTATCAGATTACACGGACCTGACAGAAAAGGTATCGAAAAGATTGCAAATGACAATTGGGATCAGATTTACATTAATCGCGATAAGGAAATCAAATCTATTGTTGAAATGATTCTGGATTTACAGAATAAAGAAGTTGATTTATTCGTAAATGTAAATAATCACTTTGAAGGGTCGGCACCGCTGACAATTGAAAAGTTTAAAATTAATCTTGGCTAATTTTATCCAGAAGTTTTACTGTATTATTGGCTTGAAAAAATTCCAAAGAACAATAAACAAATCACAAATAATATTCAATAATCAAACTGGCAAATCTCGAAGGATTTAGTACCTGCACCACACAATATTTTTAGAACTTGATCAGTGTAATTTGAGGTTTGGGATTTGTCTGTTTAATAATATTGATTTCTGAATGAGAGAGTATTAAATTTGCGTCGTTAATTTTGGGCTCATAGCTCAGCCCATTCCGCTTTGCGGAACGAGGTCTCGACTGGACAAAGTCGAGGCGGATTGGTAGAGCATCTAACTCTGTAATCAGAAGAATTTGAAAATAAATTTTTGGGCTCATAGCTCAGTTGGTTAGAGCATCTGACTCATAATCAGAGGGTCGGTGGTTCAAGTCCATCTGGGCCCACAAAGAAACCCTTGAAATGTAAAGTTTTGAGGGTTTTTTATTTTAAATGCACAAATGGATTAATTGATATCTTACAATTCAATTGAGTGATGTAGTTCAAATAATAAATTCACCACTGTCCGGTTGGTTTAATAAATTGTAACTGTAAGTTTTTTAAATTTTTTATGTTATAATCCCGCTTAACGGGATCAGCACAATCGATTTGTCCGTAGGACTCTTATTGAGAAATGAAAACTTATGTCCATTACAAATCCTTATCTGTTTTCTTATCTGGCTACGGCTTGGCGCCTTCGCCAAGACGAGACCTTAGTAACACCACCTGTCCAAAACGGCTACACCTTATTACTTTATTTTGAGATAATAAGCCAATAAGGTCAAAATGTTTATTGTATACTTGTGTTACTAAGGTTAATAATGAAGATAATTACTCCGCAATTTTCTTCAGATTTTAGAAATCAAAAAACGATTGCATTATAACACTCCAATCTATTTTGAGTTAAGTTGACTCTAATTTAAAATATTTGACTTCATTTCTCTCAGAAATTCGGTTGAAAACATTTAAAAACCATATAACCAAAAAGCTTGTTGATCAATCTGAAAAAGCTAATGTTGAAGAAAGTAAAAAAAATAAAAAAACTGAACTAACCCATTTAGCAGAGAACCGTGATATCGGAAAACATAATCGGTAAATAGGTGAGAACAATTAATGCAATGCGTA
>Ga0209498_1000135_pt1 | contig 42156 bp, 38 predicted proteins | sample WalLakDeSediment_FD_184131 | JGI IMG/M metagenome (GOLD analysis project Ga0209498, IMG submission 184131) | Lake sediment microbial communities from Walker lake, Nevada to study Microbial Dark Matter (Phase II) - Walker Lake 11/02/13 Deep... | ecosystem: Environmental > Aquatic > Freshwater >... | reverse complement strand
AAAAAGGTCCAAGCAGCACTTCCTTTGGTATAAGTACTTTAAGCGTAATTTTAAATGTTCATTTTTAATTGATTTACAAAGTATAATCATCCTCTGAGAAATTAATCTCAGAGGATTTTTTATTTGATGTCAAATAGTAATAGACATTAAAAATTTTTCAGAAGCTAGGTGCAAATTTAGCTTTCGTTTTAATTGTTTATCCATTTCTTCTCTATAATTTCTACTTCTCTGAGGAACTTGTTTGAGAAAAAATGACTTATTAGTCATTAAACTTATAGATGAGGTTTTCCTTATTCTCCTGATTACTCATCACTATCATTCGTTGTTAATTTATTTAAAGGGGGCTATTGAAATATTTAATATTATATGTTATGTTCCCATTAGAGAAAACAACTATTTCTCATTCAATATGAAAGCGTTTCTCTTGGGGCATAACTTAATAAACTCTTTTTGGGATAAGAAAAATAAAATAATTCTCTATTTTATTTTTAAAACCATTTACTTCGGTTTTCTATTCTTTTCATTTCTTCACAATTATTTGAAAAAAAATCATTATTTAGCTATTAGTAAAATTAAATTTTCATACTACCAGAATTTTATTCTGTTATACATATTAAAGCACGAAGGACAACCAAACTAATTTATCATCATAATAAATTTAATTGAATTTGTCATTTAAGTTCTTACTTTTAAATAACATTCTTTTATAAATAAAAGGAGATATTTTATGAAACTTACTTTCGCCTTAATTTTTATCCTGTTACTAACTAACCTTTCTCCCATTATATTCCCACAATCAAAAAAAAGCATGGATATTGGAGTCATCGCCGGCACAAATTATTCAAGTGTTTTTGCAGATATCCCATCATCGCCCACAGACGAGGAACTTAATCCAGAGGATTTTTATAAATACAGATTTGGATATTTTGGAGGCGTTACATTTAACTATACTTTCAATAATTACTTCGGAGTTAGTGGCGATTTAATATACAATTTGAAGGGATATAATTTTGATAACGAAAACGATCAAAAAGTATATGTAAAACTCCATTATCTGGAATTACCACTCTTGATGAATTATTATTTTTTACAAAATAAAAATCTTGTAAGTAATTTGTTTTTAGGGCCTTATATATCGTACCTGATTGAGGGACGTTATGAAGCTGAAACCCGATTTGGTTCTTATGATGGAAAGATCGAGGAGTTCAATGATTTTGATTTTGGCATTACTGCTGGAATCTCATTTTTATTTCCCATTCAAACCAACAAAATAGGAATCGATTTAAGGTACGATTGGGGACTAAGTAATATATATAATAGCGATTTTTTTGGTTTTGAAGAATATGACTTATCCTTTAATAATAGCTCCTTTATGCTGGGAGTTAAATTTTTATTTAATATAAAGACCAAATCATCTTTTGAGGACCAAGAAACCGAAGAAGAGGATGACGTTTGGCGTTAATACGGTTTTTTCTACAAAATAAAATTTTGGGTGGAATTAATGTTACATAAGCTATTTGTATTTCTAACTACAATTATTTTCATAATCTTCCTTTCTATTAACCTTCAATCCCAACAAAAGAACATGCATACTGGCATCATTGCCGGCGTTGATTATTCAAGTGCTTCAGAGAGTGGAATTGGTGGAGATGGATATGAATATAAATTTGGATACTATGGTGGTGTAACATTTAATTATGCTTTAAACAAGATTTTTGGAATGGGTTGTGATTTAATATATGTGTTAAAAGGTTATAATCTTGATATAGATGGAAATCAATCTGCAAATCTTCACTATATAGAAATGCCATTACTAGCAAATATAACTTTTTTGAGTAATCAAAATGTAGAAAGCAATATATTTTTAGGGCCTTACTTTGCGTACTTACTTGATGCTAGCTCAGAGTATGACTATAATGAAAATTATTTCGCTTATTCGGATTATGAAGATTTTGATTTTGGGATTGCGGGGGGTGTAGCATTTCTATTTCCACTTAAGTCAAACAAATTAGGAATTGAGTTAAGATATGATTGGGGAATAATCAATTCTATCAATACTACTTCTTATAATTTTGGGATATTCGGTGGAACTTATAGCTCCAACTCATTAAAAAATAGTTCGTTTATGCTTGGGGTAAAATTTTTATTTAATATTAAAACCAAGTCGTCGTCAGATTTAGAAGGGGAAGAAGATGACACTATTTGGCAATAACTAAATAATATATCAACAAAACATTCTTGGAGGGCATTATGTTCACTAGATCGTTACTTGTTTTATTAGCCTTAGTCCTGTGCTTTATGTTAAATTCTTGCGCAGGAATTGGGTTGGCGACAAACTTTCCATCTCCTGACGATATTTTCGTTACAACTGGTGATGGAGATATCCAAAAACCTTACACTCCTATTGGCCAAATTATATATACAAGAACTGGCTTCAGATTATCTTTTTTACCTCTATTTGGTTTAATTCCTATAGATGATGTTGATCCTGATTACGAACTGAGAACAGCAATATTTAAGAAAGTTAAAAGCATGGGTGGTGATGGTTTAATAAATATGCAGATTAGTTGGGAGCCAGCTCATGGAGGTATTTTAGGATTCGGGGCTTCTGGAGGAACAGTTTTTATTACTGGCACAGTGATTAAAAGATAAAAATAATTGTTATAAATGCTTAAGTTTTTATTTCTTTTATGTTTCTGCTTTTTTACTACTTACAATTCAATTCAAGCACAAGCATTAAATGAATACATAAGTTCACTAAGTAGCTTTGAAATCGTAAGTGATTTTTACTTTGATATAATGCCATCATTTACAGACTCTCGATGGGTTCGAGATTACTCATTAAGTAAAGATCAATTAATAGTTACTATTAATAATGAATTAAAAAATAAGCATTTTAATTTAATTGAAGAGTCCTCCAAATATGGAGGGCTTCTTCCTATTAAATTGAACATCAAAATAAGTTATTTAAATTTTTATGAGAGTTCAGGTGGTAATGTTTTTGGCAAGGGTATATTAGACCTTGAAATTGTAGATCCGAATAAATCAATCCATATAAAAAATTACACCGTTAGTTCTTCCATTCCGTTTCTTGATTTGGACATCGATGATTATGGAGATCCGAACTATTCCAGCTCATTCGAAAAAATGGGGCAAAAAGTAATAAATGAGTTAGTGGAAAGACTTATTTCCAAACTGGATGAATTTACAAAAGAAGCAAAATTAGGGTATAGAAATATACGCTCAATCGGTTACGCACCAATCGTTGATACTGTTAATATTGCGGATGCAAAGAAAGCCGCAACTTTGGATGCACTTCAAAAAGCTTGTTCAAAAGTTTATGGTTTTAAAATAGAAAATTTAACAAAAATGCTCGATTATGAGGTTAGTGACCAAATAACAACGGAATTAAAAGGCTATATTCTTGATTATTACTTATTTGAAGAATATAGTCTGATTACCAGCGACAATTACTATTGTGTTTTAATTGAAGCTATTTTACCAAACAGATAATCATTATTACATGGAGGATGTATGAAACTTTTATATTGTTTTTACTTAATAATTCTTATTTCGTTTATGTTTTTAGGATGTTCTTCCACAGTAACACGCGAGACTACAATCCAAGACACACCTGAAGGGGGCAAAGAAGAAACGATACTAAAAATAGATGACGAAGTATTGACTACATTAAGAACCACTTGGGAAAAGGAATATATCACTGCTTTTGGTCAGGCTCCCGTAGTTGAAAAATATCCCGAAGAATCCAGGAATAAACAGTTAGCACGAAAAGGTGCAATACTTGACGCGGAAAGAAACATGGCTGAAAAGATAAGTACTATTGAACTCACTGCGACCACAACAATGGCTGACTTTTCTACAAGCGATTTCGTTCAATCAAGGATTAAGACGGTGTTAAAAGATGTTGAAATTCTGATTGACAGATATGATGAAAAGAATAAAATGTACGAAGTACAAATTCAAATGCCGAAAGTACAAGTAATTAAAATATTTGAAGAATATAATAACCAGTAGTTAATTTTCTTGTCTGGAATCTATATTTTTGACCTCAATGATTTGAGGTCTTTTTATGTACTTTTTACGCAGTGCTGGTATTCTTCTTCACCCAACTTCCCTTCCCGGTAAATTCGGTATCGGCGATCTTGGCAGTGAGGCTTACAAGTTTGTTGATTTCTTAAAAGAAGCCGGACAAACTTTGTGGCAAACTTTTCCGCTTGGTCCAACAGGTTATGGGGATTCACCTTACCAATGCTTTTCTGCTTTTGCTGGAAATCCATTATTAATCAGTCCGGAAAAATTAATGGAGGCTGGTTTTCTTACGGAAGAGGAATTAAATAATCCCCCGCAATCTGATCCGAAAAAAATAGATTATGGACAGGCTATTGATTATAAAAAATCAATCCTTAAAAAAGCCTATATCAACTTTAAAAATAATTCAAATGGACTCGACAAAGATTTTAATAAGTTTTGCGAATCACACAAAGAATGGCTGGATGATTTTACTTTGTTTATGGCTTTAAAAGATCATCACGGTGGTGAAGTTTGGAGCAGCTGGGAGAAGGGGCTTGTGCAAAGAGATAAAAAAGTTCTGGCTGAATGGGAGAAGAAATTAAGTGATGAAATACAATATCAAAAGTTTGTTCAGTTTAGTTTCTTCAGACAATGGAAATCGCTGAAAGAATATGCAAATGAAAAAGGAATAAAGATTATTGGTGACATGCCCATCTTCATTGCATATGACAGCTCCGATCTCTGGGCAAACAAAGAGTTCTTTACGGTAGATGAAGAAGGAAATTTAACTTTCGTAGCCGGTGTTCCTCCTGATTATTTCAGCGCAACCGGACAGCTCTGGGGTAATCCTCTTTACAAGTGGGACGAAATGGAGAAGGATGATTTCCTCTGGTGGAGAAAAAGATTTTCAAGTTTGTTTGAACTGGTGGATATTGTCAGGATAGATCACTTCCGTGGATTTGAAGCTTACTGGAAAATTCCCGGCGGGGAAAAAACTGCTCAAAAAGGAAAATGGACTAAAGCACCGGGTGAAAAATTATTCAGCACTTTAAATAAATATTTAGGCGAGCTTCAAATTCTAGCAGAAGATCTTGGTGTGATTACTCCGCCGGTTGAAGCATTACGGGATCAGTTTGGATTTCCTGGAATGAAAGTTCTGCAGTTTGCATTCGGAACTAAGATGGAAACAAAATTTTTACCGCATAACTTTATTCCAAATTGTGTTGTTTACACAGGCACTCACGATAACGACACAACCCGTTCTTATTTCGAAAAAGAAAAATTAAATAAAGACAAGAATGATATTTACGAACACGCTCAGGTCTATCTTAATTACAATGGAGATGATATTCTTTCCGAGCTAATCAGAATTGCTTATGCATCGGTAGCGAACATTGTTATTATTCCGCTGCAGGATATTCTGAAACTTGGAACCGAAGCTCGAATGAATTTCCCGAGCACAACCGGTGGAAATTGGAGCTGGAGGTTTACCCGGGATCAGATTGATAAAAATCTTGCAAAACATTACTTTGGATTAGCACAGCTCTATGAGCGTCCCCCGAAACCAAAAGAAATTGATGAAATTGAGGTTGTTGAGGAATCTTAGAGATTATTTTTTTGAAAATACACTAAAAAATACTTTGAAACTTATTCTTTGTATAAGTATCTAACTGTTGTTCGAAAGCAACTATTATTATTTAATAAAAATGGAGACCTAATTTGAAACAGATTTCAGCCCTTTTTGTATTATTCATTTTATTATTCACTTCCTGTAATAACGGGCAGTCAGCTTCCTCTGATGATTTAAATTGGAACGGCAACCTTGAAAAGGCAATCGAACAGGCGAAGAAAGAGAACAAAGCTGTGCTTGTGAACTTCACAGGGAGTGATTGGTGTATCTGGTGCAAAAGATTAAGTGCGGAAGTATTTGATCAAAAAGAATTTGAAGAATATGCAGAGAAAAGTTTAGTGCTTGTTATGCTTGATTTCCCGAAGGACATTGCGCAAACTCAGGAAATAAAAGAATACAATAATAAGCTTGCACAAAAATATGGCATACAGGGATTTCCAACGATATTATTAATTAATGGTAACGGACAACTTGTTGCTCAGACGGGTTATCAACCGGGTGGTGCTGCCAAATACGTTGAACATCTAAAAGCTTATCTATAAAAATTTGAAAGGCGATTCATTCGAGTCGCCTTTTTTATTTCTTTACACACCTCTTTTTTTTCTTGATTCTGCCCGAAGCTGGGAATTCATGCATTCCTAATGTTTTTCCATGCATTTCAAGAATGCCGCTTTCATCCTAATTCCTTAAAAATCAACAGGTTAAAAATAAGTCCACTACTGGCACGATAATTACATTTAGATGCACAGATAATGAGAGGAACCGGGAAAATAAATAATCATTTACCAATCATTTTTTAGGAGTTCTGAAATGAAAAAACAAAACAATCTTCACCGCTATTTAATAGCATTTTTTTCGCTGATGATGCTGGCATTGTTTGTCAGATGTCAGGATGAAATGGTAGTTGATCCCGGTGATACAGAACCAACCACTGATAAAGCGGCATTAGAAAGAATCGTCGATGAGGATTCATCACTTACTTCATTCGATTATAATTATGATGAAGAAGGTGTAATGGACTATTTAGGCAAAGTAAGTGCAGAGATTTATCCATTCCGTGTTGGTCAGAAGATGCGATTAATCAACAGGACACTGAGCATAGATTTTCAGGATACCATTGCTTATGGAACATTGACGAAAACTTTTGAAGGATTACTTTTAATTGCTGCCTCTTATGATTCGGGTGCTATTAAACCTGACACTTTAATTAAAAAGCCTTTCACTTCAATTGTTACCCGCAATTTAATTTTTAAGAAAGTAGGTAACACACCTTATCCCAGAAGGAATTGGGTTCTCGCAGCTATTTCGCTTCCTGAAGGCGGAACACAAAGTCCAAACATTGACATTACCAAAGCAACGATCTTTTTACCAAACGGCGATACACTGATGATAGATTCACCGAATGATTACTACCTGAAAAGAGGCTGGGGCTGGTGGCGAGGAATTCCTTTCCTCGGAAAAGGAGATTCTGTTACAATCAGAGTTGAACTTTACAGTGCTTACGAAGAAGAAGATTTTGTTTCGCTCACCTGGGGTGCAAACAGATGGATCAAGCACAGAGTTAAAAGATTATTTGATCTGGTTTCTTCAACGCCGAACGGTAACGGATGGGATAAAGTATATGAGCAGACATTCGTTACACATCAGTGGCCAGGCTTTTATCACGCAATAATTAATGGTTTGCCAAAGCAGGTAATAACTGACGATGCAACGCCGGTTGAAAGCGAATCCTGGGGTATACCATACTTTGTTCATCCATAATCTGATTAAGAGGAATTGAGCTTCCCTGCACACGTCCTCTCCACATCCCCCTCCTTTTTAACGCGGGAGGGGGAGATTTATTTAAGAAGGGAAGATATTCTCAGTGATTATAGAATTGATAATGAAGATTTACAAACATAAATTTTAACTGTAATGAAAAACATTTTAACATATTTACTTATCTCTGCAAGTGCATTCGTATTTTATAGCTGTGATAAACCGGCACCAACTGAGCTTTTTGATGATTCAGAAAATGAATTTGAAATTGAATTGCTTAATAAGGATTTTGACAATCATTACTTCACAAGCGGTTCCGATACTTCCGGCATTACTCAGGATATTACGAGATTAACTAATCTTATCTCTGTTAGCGGAATTAAAATAACCTCCGCCAACAGAACAACTGAATTCTCTCTTGCACAGGCAATATTCTTTAAAAGATCAGAACCGATAAAGTATCAAAACGGGAGGCTTCTTGCATATAAAACTGCTACTCCCGGCACAATTAAATTTAATAGTGTTGAAGCCCGGATTGTTCCGTACAGAATAAAATACAGAGACAATGGAGCACCAAAGGATACTCTCGTAGGAAATAAATATTTGCTTTACAACATATTCGGCGGTTTTCCTGATCCGTTTTATTTCAATTACAATTCGAATGTAAGTTTTGAATTTGATCCCTTTTTACCGGGAGAAGATATTTCGTTTAATATTCCAACACCACATCAAATAAATGGATTTGTAGATTTAAAAGGAAGTAAACTCAGCAAGAATCTTGAAGCAGCTCTAAACTGGAATGCGACAGGACCCGGAAAAGTTTCGGTTGTTATCGGATTGATGCGTCCCGGTCAGCAGCAGTCTATTCCTGTTTATAAGTTTAAGGCACCGGATAATGGCAAACTTAATATTCCGGGCAGGTATCTCAATCAGCTTCCACTGGATAGATTTGAAAAAATTGTTTTTACATTTGTCAGAAGTTTTGAAGGATATCACGGCAATGTCAATAATGATTTGTTGGTTTCATCGCAAAGTATTCACAGTATAGTTATAGATATTCCTTGAGAAAAATATTTTTACTCTTAATAGTAGTGATGGTTCTTAATTTAAAAATATTACCGCAGAGTTCCTTCGGTTTTCCCGGCTACCGGGGATTGCAGGAATTTGTAATTATTCCTTTTTATAATTACGAAAGCAACCAATCAAATTATTTTGGAATTAAGGACTGGGGAATCTCTCTTCAATATGGTGCTGAGTTTGCAAGAACCACCTTATCGGTTGCTCCCGATGATTTAACAACAGATAATTCAGAATTGGATTTAAATACCAGTTTGTATTTACTGTCAATTGCTAAAAGACTTGGTAATCATTCTCTCTCCGCAAGATATACTCCCGGTTATCAGAAAGAATTTATTTTCAAAACAGGCGAATCAATAATTATCAACGATACCACAACTCAATCGCTGCAGGCAAATTATAATTATAAGGAATTGTTTGGGCTTGGCTACTCATACAATTTTAATGAGCAGTTTAATGCCGGCTTAACAATGCGGTTTTTCAGCCAGGACTTTAACCGCGAAATCGTTAAACCCGTATTTGGTGATACTCTATACCTCGTTCGTGAAGCTATAAACGAAAAAATAAGTACCGGAAGTATTGACATTGGACTTGATTATATACTTAACAAGCAGCTTCAATTCAGAATTGCATCAATAAATCTTTTGAATTTTGAGGATCAGCTAACTAACACGGAATTCCAGGGAATTGAATTGAACCTGAACAGAGGCGCTTTGTTAACAGCCAGTTATTTCCCCCTGGAATTATTAAATTTTCATCTGCTTTATGAAACCACAAATTCATTTCAGGCAGGAGTTACCGGTCATACCAAAGGCTTCATTTATGGCTTAACAGCTTTTCACGATTATTATCAGGAACCTTTCATAGCCGGTGTGCTGCCTGCTGTGGGTTACAGAACAGATTTGTTTGAAATTCTTTTAAGCGCCGTTAAGTATTTTTCGGATAGATATACAAACGCAAGTTACTCGAAGTTTTTTGATGAGGGAATCAACAATATAATTAATAACAGTTACAGCTTCGATAAAATAGTTCTTAGTATGGCGGTTAACATCAGCGGCAAACCCGAAAAGAAAGTTGAGCTGATTGATATTGAAATAACCAGGGAAATTTATCCTTCATTTTATGATTTATACATAGATCAGCCAATTGCTTATGGCAACGTTGTTAACATTTCAGGTAAACCGGTTACTGTTATTCCCTCTGTAAAAATTGAAGGTGTGACTGATGATCAAATTCAATCACCTCCTCAAACAATAGCTCCGGGAGATACAGTCGTTGTACCTTTTTTTGTAATAATTCCTGATAAGTATGCTAATGAAAAAACATTTTTATCTTATGCTGATTTTTTTATCTCTGTAACTCCTTTACAACCTGATGCTCAGCTGCAAAAAGCCACATTAATTAATAGTATAAACAGCTGGGATGGAAATGTTGCAAATCTTCGTTACTTTATTAAAAAGGATATGGAATTTTCGATGAACTATTCGAAAAATATTTTAAGCCGAAATAAATCTTTTCTTGATACAATACCTTCTCCTTTATTACCATTCCATAAGGCTCAGATTATTTTTAATGAGTTTGCTAAGCTGATAGTGTACGTATCAGATCCAAGGGCAACAGCCGAGTATGTTCAATTTCCAAAACAAACTTTGGATTTGAAAGGCGGCGACTGCGATGATTTAAGTGTTTTATATTCCTCATTGCTTGAAAGTGTTGGTGTACAGACTGCTCTTGTTGATTACAAAGGAGATGGCGAAATCAGGCACGTAAATGTTTTGGTAAACACAGGATTGAATCCTGAACAGGCAAGACTTATTACCACCAATGATAAAAAATATTTTATCAGAAAAGATGAGTCCGGTAAAGATCAAGTCTGGATTCCGGTTGAAACCACGTCACTATCAAATTTCAATGAAGCCTGGAATATTGGAGTTGAAAAGTTTAACCGTGAAGCAATTGAAAACTTAGGCCTGGCTAAAAGTAAAATCGAAATAATTGATGTTTATTAAAGGAGAAAATAAAATGTTTAATAAAATGAAATTCAGCCTGTCTGCTCGCCTCGCGGCTAAGCCGGGGACCGCCAGGGCAGGTTATATCGGAAAAACACTTTTGATTTTTATGCTGGCAGTTCCTGCTCTTATTGCACAGGAATTTAAAGCCGCTGACGTTAAGGGTGATGTAAAATATCAAGCCGGAACATCTGAAGTCTGGAGTGAAGTAAAAGAAGGAATGTCTTTACAACCGGATTATTTTATTTCCACCGGTGAAAAATCTTTTGTTCAGATTAAATATAGGGAACAATCTCTTTCAATAGATGAATTATCCGCTATTCATCTTGCCAGTATAAAAACAATGAGCACAGATGAATTGCTGCTTGCTCTTGCTATGGAAGATATGATAAATGCTCCGGTGAATGACGGTAAGAACAGATCCAGCAGTACTGCTGTTTATGGTGATAAAAAAGGTAAGGAAAATAATCTGGTAAATAAATCAGATGATTTCGGAATTAAAAGACTGAATGGTGCTGTGCAATTAGCCGGCAATGGATTCAAGGAATCATCAGTAGTCTTTGCTAAAGAAACTTACAGAAAATATCCTGATTCAAAACAGATTCCATTGTTTAGAATTTTCTTTGCCGATATCCTTTATGAAAAAGGACTATATGAAGAAGCTCTTGGGGAATACCTGGACTCAGCAAAACTTGATTTAAATATTGAAGAAAAATCGAATGTTGAGTCTCAGATTCAGCGAATCAATAAAATTCTTCTGAATAATTAGCCACGATTCAAAACCGACAGAAAAGGCGGGTGATTCTCCTGCATTTTTTTATTGATTAATTACTTCAAATCATTATATTCCCAGTAATATTTTTTAAATCAGGGAATATTTATGAATAAACACTTTACCAGATTTTTATTAATAACCTGCCTGACTTTTAGTTCACTTATACTTTCTCAGGAAAGTGACTTCATCCCGGGTGAATTGATAATCCAGTTCAAAGAAAAAATTTCAATAGATTCTTTTGAGCAAAGTTATTCAGATGTTGAAATGGAAAACATCAGGCTGCTTTCAGATAGGTTGAATATCTGGTGGGTGAAATACAATTCGATAGATAATGACGATCTGGAAGTTCGTTTCAGAGTAAGCAGAGACCCGCGTGTAAAAATTGTTCAGTTCAACCATCAGGTTATACTTAGAGAATCATTTGACGAGCTTGCATCACAACTTGCAATTTTTCCCAACGATCCGCAGTTTGGAACTCAATGGGGGCTGCATAACACCGGTCAATCCGGGGGAACTCCTGGTGCTGATATAGATGCCCCCGAAGCCTGGGAAATTACCACAGGCGGTGTTACAGTTTTTGGCGATACTATTGTTGTTGCTATCGTTGATGGAGGATGCCAGCTCAATCATCCCGATCTCAATTACTGGTATAACTGGCACGAAATACCGGGAAATGGAATTGACGATGACGGTAATGGATACGTTGATGACTTCAGAGGCTGGAATGCTTACAATAATTCACCCAACGTTCCCAGCAATTCACACGGAACTCACGTATCAGGAATTTCAGGTGCAAAAGGGAATAACAGTATTGGCGTTTCAGGGGTTAACTGGAATGTGAAGATAATGCCGATAGCTGGTTCATCTTCAAGCGAAGCTACAGTTGTTGCTGCCTATGCTTACGCTCTTGAACTAAGAGCACAATACAATGCAACTAATGGCGCACTCGGGGCTTTCGTTGTTGCTACTAATTCTTCTTTTGGTGTTAATTACGGTCAGCCGGCAAATTATCCTATCTGGTGTGCAATGTACGATTCACTCGGAGCTTACGGAATTCTTAGCTGCGGAGCAACTGCCAACCTGAATATAAACATTGACGTAGCCGGTGATATTCCAACTGCCTGCCCGAGTGATTATATGATTGCCGTAACAAACACAACAAGATTTGATTTAAAGAATAACGGAGCTGCCTACGGACTTACAACCATAGATTTAGGCGCGCCAGGTACTTCTATCCTTAGCACAGATATTAATAGCACTTACACAAACAAAACCGGAACATCAATGGCAACACCAATGGTAACAGGCGGCATTGCCCTGATGTATGCTGCCGCTGATTCATCCAGGATGCAATTAATTAAATCAAATCCTGCAGCCGGCGCTTTAATGATAAGAGATGTTCTTTTCAATGGAGTTGATACACTTCCGGCACTTCAGGGTATAACAGTTACTGGCGGAAGACTAAATGTGTTCAATGCTGTTGTTGAAATATCCACACCAGTTGTTCCCGTTGAGCTTATATCATTTGTTGCAGCAGCTAATAATAATTCAGTTATTTTGAATTGGTCAACCGCAACAGAAATTAACAACTCCGGTTTTTCTGTTGAAAGAAGAACAGATGTTGAGGAAAGCTGGACAGAGATTGGTTTTGTTCCGGGCTTTGGAACTTCAACTGAAAGAAGAAGTTATTCATTTGTTGATCCTGATCTGAATACAGCTGCTTATGTATATCGGCTGAAGCAAATTGATTTTGACGGGAGTTTCGAGTACAGCAGCGAAGTCTATGTGGATATAAATTTACCGGCAAGATTTTCACTTATGCAGAATTATCCTAATCCATTTAATCCAAGTACGAAAATAAAATTTACCGTTCCAAATTCTCCCCTCTCCTTGGGAGAGGGGCAGGGGGTGAGGCTTATAGTTTACGACGTTTTAGGAAATGAAGTCGCAACGCTCGTGAATGAAGAACTTCCTGCCGGAGAATATGAAGTTGAATTCCATTCCAATAATAACTCTGATCAGTCATTCCGGCTCGTCCCGGCAGGACGGAGTCCTGACGGACTTGTCCGGAATCTGAGCAGCGGCGTATATTTCTATAAACTCATTGCCGGAACATTTTCTGAGACAAAAAAGATGATTCTTGCGAAATGATCAAACAAGGATTTAAATTAGATTGAAATTCTCTGAAATAATTAGCAAATTGGACTTGAAAACATTACTCAATCTCATAAAATAAATAGAGGTCATACATGAAAAAAACAATTACGTCACTCTGGCTTTTAGTAATCGTGTTGGTAATACCAACTCAAGCCGGCGCTCAAACCAGCGGCAGCGTGATAAACCCTTATCTACAGGTTGTTCTTCTCGAAACACCTGGTAACGAGTTTATCAATGCTTACGCAACATTGAAGGAACAATATCCTATGGATTATCTCAAACAGGAGACATTCCATCTTTCCAAAAAAGAAAAGCGTTCAGAGGTAGTTCGTGTGCTTCGCAGCTTTGCAGATGAAAAGCAGCAGGCAGTCCGTCAGTACCTTGAACAGGCAAAAGTTGAGAACCTTGTAAGCCATATAGACATTCTGTGGGCTGCTAACACAGTTGTTTTCTCTGCTGTTCCACAGGTTATCTATCATCTTGCGGAAAATTTCCCGGAAATTGCAGAAATAAGATTCGATCCAATATTTGATGAAAGCCTTGTTACAGATCCGACTGAACCTCCACAGGAGGTGCTTCCCGGAGATGCTTTAGCACCGCAGATAGGTCTTGTTTTAATTAACGCACCGGCAGTTTGGGCCGCAGGCGACAGCGGGCAGGGAGTACTTGCTGCAAATCACGACTCAGGTTGTATGTGGACACATCCTGACCTGATTAATAATATATGGATGAATCTTGGTGAAGATGCTAATAATAACGGTACTGTTATCATCTGGAACGGCTCTCAATGGGTTTTTGATCCGGGAGATATAAATGGTATTGATGATGATGGCAATGGTTATGTTGATGATTTTATCGGTTGGAATTTTCAGAACAATACCAACAATCCGGGACCTAACGGAACACATGGTACACAAACTGCGGGAATCATATGTGGTGATGGAACTAATGGTACGCAAACAGGGGTTGCACCAAAAGCAAAATTAATCAATTGTAAACTTAGTGGCGAATCAACCTCCTGGCTTGCAATCCAGTACTCTGTTGCAGCAGGCGTTGATGTAATTACAAGTTCCCATAGCTGGAAGTGGTATATGAGTCCTAAACCAAATTACCCTATGCACAGGCAGATGAATGATTTTGAAATGGCAGCCGGGGTGGTTCATACCAACTCAACCAGTAATGATGGTGGTAATTTAGGTAGCGCACCAATACCTTATAACATTGCTGCACCCGGAAATTCACCAACAGGATGGATACACCCGGATCAGACTTTAGTTGGCGGTTTGAGTTCTATCATTGGTGTCGGGAACGTAGTTGCACAAACAGATATTATTGCAAGTTCTTCACCTTACGGACCATCTGCCTGGGAAGATATTCAGTCAATTTATCCAAGTTATCCATATCCGATGCCTCTTGCTTATCAGGATTACCCGTATCAAACTATCTCCGGTTCTTTGGGGTTGTTGAAGCCCGATGTTTCTGCACCTGGTAATGGAACCACAACAACTGCTGATGGCGGCGGTTACTCTTCATTCAGCGGAACTTCCGGAGCAACACCGCACGTGGCTGGAACAGCTGCATTGCTGCTCGGTGTAAATCCTAATCTTACTCCATCTGATATTAGTATGATTCTTCAAACAACTGCCGTAGATAAGGGAGTGCCCGGAAAAGATCCGCGATATGGTGCCGGAAGAATTGATGCTTATCAGGCTTACCTGCTTGCAGTAGCAATGATACCTGTTGAACTTGAGTCTTTCGCAGCCTCGGCAAATGAAAACTCTGTTACTTTGAATTGGTCAACTGCTACAGAGACTAACAACTCTGGTTTTTTTATTGAAAGAAAAACCCCTCTCGATGAAAGATGGAAAGAAGTTGGTTTCGTACCTGGATTTGGAACTACCACTGAAAGAAAAAGCTACTCATTTACAGATGTAAATCTTTCAATGGGTAATTACAATTACAGACTTAAACAAATTGATTTTGACGGTACTATTGAATACAGCAACGAAGTTCTTGCAGAAGTCGGTGCACCAAGGAATTTTGCTCTTATGCAGAACTATCCAAATCCGTTCAACCCGTCAACAACAATTGAGTTTTCAATTCCGGAAGCCAGTAATATTTCAATTGAAATTTATAATGTTATCGGTGAGCGTGTTGCAAGTCTTCTTAACCAGTCGCTTGATGCTGGTTATCATAAAATTAATTTTAATGCAAGCAACCTTCCCTCGGGAACTTATATTTATCAGTTGAAAGCAACCGGGCAAAACGGAACTTTTGTTGATTCGAAGAAGATGTTATTGATGAAGTAAAGGCCCCATCCCCGTCCCTTCCCCCAAGGGGAAGGGTGGAGTAATTTCAAAGGCGATTCAGACGAGTCGCCTTTTTTATTTTGTAGAGCGAGTCTCTGACTCGCTCAATAATTTGATTCAGACCTTAGCATAATAATCTGCACAGCTCAGTCCAAAGGTCTCCTTCGGAGGAGAACTGTGCTACAAGGAAACTGTAAGCTAAACGTAAATCAGACCGCCACAGGTGGATCAAGGTCTATGTTTATCACACAATATAATTATCTATATTTACACAGCTTAATTTTAATCAATGAGGCAAGAATGCGGCTCAAAATTATAATTCTTTCGTTACTCTTTTTATTATTTGCAATTATTGCAGTTCAGAACACAATTGCAACTGAGCTTAAGTTTGTTTTCTGGTCAATTGAGGCACCGCTAATTGTGATGGTTGTGGTTGTATTTATTCTTGGATTGGTAATTGGCTTAATCTTCAGCAGTAATTATGAGAGGAAGAAAAAGAAGCAGGAAGCAAGTCAGAAGCCGGAGACCAGAGATCAGAAGTCAGAAGCGAATGATTAAAGGTGGTAAAATGAGAATAAATTCAGCAAAAGATTTAGAAGTTTATAAGAAAGCTTATGCATTGGCAATGCAGTTATTTGAAATTAGCAAGAGGTTCCCATCTGAAGAACGATATGCTCTAACAAACCAGATTAGACGCTCTTCTAGGTCTGTTTGCTCAAATTTGAGAGAAGCATGGGCAAAGCGCAGATACGAAGCACATTTCATAAATAAATTAACTGACTGTGATGGAGAAAATAGTGAAACAGATTCATCCATGGACTTTGCTATGGATTCTTGCTACATCACTGCCGACGAGCATAAATCTTTAACTGGTCAAACAACAGAAATAGGAAAAATGTTGGGCTCAATGATAAATAATCCGGATTCATTTTTGATCAAATGATTGTATATTTAAATATCTACCCTTCGATCTCTGATTTCTGATCTCTGATTTCTGACCTCTGATATACTTGTTTTCTGGAGATAGTCAAAGCAAATATTTACTTAACGATGCCAAATAAACTAATGACTATTACCCTATAGGTTAGGTATAATGGGTCTCATTTTGCGTGTTTGTTCTTGTTTAATTAAATCTTATCTTTGGCTGTCCTTATTCGCCCTTTTTGGGCGATTTTTGTTTGTATGAATCAGAATATTGAAAATATACGTGAAATTGCTGAACAGGTTGCCGGGCAGAACAATCTTTTTCTTATTGATCTGGTTGTTCGCGGTTCCGAAGCCAGCAGGGTGATCGAAGTCTTTATTGATGGCGAGAAAAATATTTCGGCTGATGAATGTGCACTGGTCAGCAGGGAAATAAGCAAACAGATTGACGAGAGGGAATTGCTTAAATCCTATCGGATGGATGTTTCATCACCGGGAGTTGACAGACCGCTGATCTATCTGAAGCAATATCCGAAACATCTTAACAGGCTGTTTGAAATCGAATTTTCTGCCAAAGGCGGATACGCCTCAGGCGGAAATGCTTATAAACTTTCTTCCAGCACATCATTTAAAGGAAGACTTGTTTCAGTTGAAAATGAAATTCTAACGTTTCAATCAAACAAAGAAATAAAATTAAAATTTTCGGACATAATAAAAGCAAAAGTATTAGTTAGTTTTAATTAAAGGAGATCTACTTAAATGAATCGCGAAATAGTCGAATCTTTCGCTGACATGGTAAAAATGAAAGGCATTGATAAAGATGTGCTTGCAGGTATTCTTGAAGAAGTGTTCACTCTGTTAGTAAGAAAGAAATACGGCGAAGAAGCACGTTGCGATGTTGTTGTGAATATGGACCGCGGCGATATTGAAATCTATCTCGAAAGACAAATTGTTGATGAAGTTACAGATCCGGCAACTCAGATTAGCATTGATGAAGTCAACCAAAAAGGAAATGAAGATGATCTTGAAGTTGGTGAAGATTTTGTTGAAAAAATCGCTTTAGCTTCCCTCGGAAGAAGACTGATAACTCTTGCAAAGCAAAGCCTTAATCAAAAAATCAGAGAGCTGGAGAAGGATATTATATATAATGAGTATAAAGAGCTTGTCGGGGAAATTGTAGTCGGTGATATTTATCAGATAAGAAAAAATGATATTCTGATCAACCATAATAAAAATGAACTAGTACTCCCTCGTGAAGAGCAGATTCCCTATGAAAAATACAAAAAGGGAGAGACCATTCGCGCAATTGTGAAAGAAGTAAGAAAGACAGGAAGCGGACCGCAAATAATTGTATCGCGGGCAGATAATATGTTTTTAAGAAGGTTGTTCGAAATAGAAATTCCGGAAATATATGATGGTATAATTGAGATTAAAGGAATTGCACGCGAGCCCGGTGAAAGAGCAAAAGTATCAGTTGAATCTCAGGATGCCCGTATTGATGCTGTAGGTGCTTGCGTTGGTATGAAGGGCGTTAGAATTCACGCAATTGTAAGAGAGTTAAGTAATGAAAATATTGATGTGGTCAGCTTTACCGATGACCCGACTCTATATATCCAGAGATCTCTTGCACCAGCTAAAATTAAGCAGGTTGAAGTGGATGAAGAAGCAAATAAAGCAAGTGTTACTGCTGATTCAGACCAGGTTTCACTTATTGTTGGACGTAATGGTGTAAACATCAGGCTGGCAATGAAGTTGACCGGTTTTGAAATAGATGTACTTCGCGAAGAAAAAGCCTTCGAAGAGTATGATGAGGACATTGAGTTGATTGACTTGAAAGAAGAGCTTGGTGAGGAAGTTTACAATACATTAATTAATAACCGCTATGATACTGCTCTTGAAGTACTTACTGCGGGTGCAGAGAAGCTGATGGAAATAGAAGGCTTCGATGAAGAAAAAGCTAACAGAATAATTGAATTGCTAAAAGCAGAATTTGAGGAAGAAGAGTAAAACACCAAAATACATTTATGGCTGATACTAAAGAAAAGAAAATTAGAATATACAAGCTCGCGACCGAGTATAACCTTTCTGCTGATTCGCTTGTTGAGTTTCTGAAAAGCAAAGGATTTAAGGTAAAGAATCATATGTCCCTGCTCGAGGAGGATATGATTGCAGCTATAAACACTCATTATAAAAAAGATATTGAGAAAGCTGAACATCATTATAAAAAGCTTGCTGAGTTTCATAAAAAGCGTGCTGAGCGTGCGATAAAAGAAGCTAAAGAAGAAGGGAAAGAGGTTGAAGTACAGGAAATTTCCCCGCCCGATGAAACTGCTGAACCAGAAGCAATAATTAAAGCAACGGAAAAAGCGGTTGAAGAAGTTGCTCAGATTGAATCAGAAAAGCAGGCTCAGGAAGTAGTTGATGAAAAAACATCAGAAACCACAGAGGTGGTATCTGAAGAGAAAGTTGTGAAAGAAAAAGAAAGCCGGCTTCCCAAACCAAAGGGGCTAACTGTTATTGGCAAGATTGACCTTGATGGCAAGAAAAAGAAAGGACCTGCAAAAGTTGATGAGGAGAAACCCAAATCTGATACTGCAGGTAAAGCAGGAGAAGAGGATAAGAAAAAACGAAAGCCAAGACTTAGAAAGAAAAAATCAGATGGTGCGATAGAGGAAACACCCGAAGCAAAAAAGAAAAAACGCGTAAGAAAATTTGAGGTTGATGATCGTGAAGTGAAAGAAGCCATTAGAAAGACGATGATGAGTATTGATGATTTATCTGCTTCTGGAAGAGCAAGTGCAAGAAAAAGAAAAAGGAGAGAGAGAGAAGCCCTGGAGGAAAAACGGCTTGAGGAAAAATCCATTGCAGGCAAAACACTTAGAGTTAATGAATATATTTCTGTTAGCGAGCTTGCAAACCTTATGAGTGTTCCGGTAAGTGATGTTATTACCAAATGTATAGAACTTGGTTTAATGGTTTCTATAAATCAGAGACTTGATGTGGAAACTATAACACTTGTTGCAGATGAATTTGAATTTGATATCGAGCTTCAGGAAGAATACACTTCTGATGCTGTTGAAGATTCCGAAGACGAAGCTGAGGAGCTGCAGTCCCGCTCACCCGTTGTTACAATAATGGGTCACGTTGATCATGGAAAAACTTCTCTTCTTGATTATATAAGAAGAACAAATGTTGTTGCAGGCGAGTCCGGCGGAATTACACAACATATTGGTGCATACAAAGTCATCCTCGATAATGGACGCTCAATAACTTTTCTTGATACTCCCGGTCACGAAGCTTTTACTGCAATGCGTGCTCGTGGAGCCCAACTTACTGATATAGTTGTGCTTGTTGTTGCTGCCGATGATGCAGTGATGCCTCAGACAATAGAGGCAATAAACCATGCGCAGGCTGCAGGAGTCCCTATTGTTGTTGCAATAAATAAAATAGATAAGCCGGGTGCTAATCCTGAAAGATTAAAACAACAGCTTGGTGATAGGAACATTCTTGTTGAAGAATGGGGCGGCAAGTACCAATCTGTTGAAATATCAGCCAAGCATGGAACCAAAGTTGACCAGCTTTTGGAAAAAATACTACTTGAAGCTGAAATCCTTGATCTTAAAGCTAATCCTGATCGTTTGGCTCGCGGCGTTGTCGTTGAATCTGAACTTGATAAAGGAAAAGGAATTACAGGCACTATTCTCGTTCAGAAAGGTACTTTAAAAATTGGCGATCCGTTTATTGCTGGAATCTATCAGGGTAAAGTTCGTGCAATGTTTGACGAGAGAGGAAATAAAGTAATCGAATCTCCTCCTGCAACACCAGTGCTTGTTCTTGGTTTTGAAGGACCTCCTCAGGCAGGTGATTCATTCGTAGTTGTTGAATCTGAAAGAGTTGCGCGGGATATCGGTTTGAAAAGGCAGCAGCTGAAACGTGAACAGGACCAAAAGCAGATTCATCATCTTACTCTGGATGAAATTGCAAAACAGATTAGTATTGGCGGAGTTAAAGAGCTTCCGCTTATCGTAAAAGGAGATGTTGATGGTTCAGTAGAAGCTCTTGCTGATTCACTGCTGAAGCTTTCTACGGAAGAAGTTGTTATTAAAGTAATTCATAAAGGTGTTGGCGGAATATCTGAAAGTGATGTTCTTCTTGCCGATGCTTCAAGGGCAATCATTATCGGATTTCACGTTAGACCAAATCTGAATGCAAGAAAGCTTGCTGAAAAGCAGCTTGTTGATATTCGTCTTTACAGCGTTATTTATAATGCAATCAACGAAGTAAAATCTGCTCTTGAAGGATTATTATCTCCGATAATTTCCGAAGAAGTAACAGCCACACTTGAAGTAAGAGACATATTCAAAGTTCCGAAATTTGGAACCGTAGCTGGCTGCTATGTTCAGGAAGGAAAAATTGCCCGCGGCAATAAAATTCGTTTGATAAGAGAAGGCATTGTTATATTCGAAGGAGATATTGGTACGCTTAAGAGATTTAAAGATGATGTTCGTGAGGTAGATGCCGGTTATGAATGCGGATTGAACATTGCTAATTATAATGATGTTAAGGTTAGCGATATAATAGAATCATACAAGCTGATTGAAACAAAGAAAACATTATCTTAAAAAATTTTTACGTGAGTAATACAAGCTTATAAATTATGTCCTCGCACCGTGTTGATAAAGTTGAGAAGTTAATTAAGGAAGAAATCAGTTACATCCTGCTTCATAAGCTTCAGGATGATGATCTTGGTTTCATAACTGTAACAGATGTAAAGGTAAGCGCTGACTTAAAAATTGCAAAAATCTATCTTTCAGTACTGCAAAAAGAAAGAAGAGATTTCGTTCTCAATAAAATAAACCTGCGTTTAGGTCATATCAGATCAGAACTTGCTCACAGGATAAGAATAAAATTCGTGCCTGAGTTGAAATTTTTTATTGATGATACTCTCGACTACGTTGAAAAGATAGAGGGATTAATAAATGAAATTCACAAACAGAATAATAACAAATCGAACAGTTGATCTTTCCGATGCAAATTTTTCCGAGGGTGAAGTAATCCTTATTGATAAACCTTCAGGTCCAACATCATTTCAGATAGTGAGTAAAGTAAGAAAAATAACCGGCGTTAAGAAAGTTGGTCATTCAGGAACGCTTGACCCTAAAGCGAGTGGACTAATGATTGTCTGCACCGGTAAAAAAACAAAAATGATGGATACCTTTATAAATTTAAACAAAACATATTCGGGTATTATAAGATTGGGATTAAGTTCGCCTTCAATGGATACTGAAACAGAGTGCGTTGAAACTCCGTTGCCGGATAATCTTAGCGAAGAAAAAATTCTCGAAGTCCGTGACAGTTTTTTAGGTGAAATAGAACAAACTCCTCCGATGTATTCAGCAGTTAAAATCGATGGCAAAAAACTCTATAATCTTGCACGAAAAGGAAAATCAATTGAACGTGAACCAAGGAAAATTTTTATAGAAAAGTTTGGAATTGATAAAATAGATTTGCCCGATATTCATTTTACAATTACATGTTCAAAAGGAACTTTCATAAGGGTTATTGCTGATGAATTTGGGAAAAAATTAAATACGGGCGGCGTATTAATCGAATTAAGGCGTTTAGCAATCGGTAATTTCCTGGTAGAAGATGCGGTTTCGCTTAGCCGGTTTTCCGAAATGTTTTCAAGTAAAATAATTCAATAGCTGATGTTATATCATAAAATCATATATCCCTTAAAAACTTTTATTTCGGAAGGGATTAATTTAAATTTGCATCCTTTTGAAATAGCCGTTTAAGATGAGAATAATAAAGAATTTAGCGGAAATAAAAAGAGATGAGAACAGCGTGATTACAATGGGCACTTTTGATGGACTTCACCTCGGACATCAGCAGATTGTGGATACGGTTATTCAAAAATCTGTGAAATCTGATGGAAGAAGTTTCTTGCTGACTTTTAATCCCCATCCGAGGAAGGTGATTCCCGGAAGAAATGATGTAAAACTCTTAAGTACACTTGATGAAAAAATTGAAATTCTGGAAAAGCTGGGTCTTGAAAATCTTTTTGTTATAAATTTTACCAGTGAATTCTCACGTCAGTCACCTGAAGAGTTTGTGAAAAAATATTTGGTTGAAGGTATTGGTTTGAATGAGGTTGTGATTGGATATGATCATCATTTTGGAAAAGGCCGGGATGGTAATTTTCATATACTTCAGGAATTGGGAAACAAATTTAATTTTGCCGTAACCCTGATTCCTGAATATTCTCTTGAAGGCGAAACTATCAGCAGTACGAAGATAAGAAATTCTCTTGTTGCCGGTGATGTTGTCAAAGCCGGAAAAATGCTTGGCAGACTCTACACCTTCCAAGGAAAAATTGTTCGTGGTGATGGCAGAGGAAGGAAACTTGGTTTTCCAACTGCAAACCTTTCTGTTGAAAACGAGGACAAGCTTATTCCGGCAAAAGGAATTTATGCTGCTGAATGTATAGTTGAAAATGAAAAACATTTTGGTCTGTTAAGTCTTGGAAGCAGACCAACTTTTCATAAAGATGGAGAAATTATTCCTGAATTTTACATCTTTGATTTTGACAGAGATATTTATGATAGAATTATGCAGGTGAATCTGGTCAAAAAAATAAGAGATGAAGAGAAGTTTAATTCAGTTGATGAGCTGATCATTCAAATGAAAAAAGACGAAGAAACAGGAAAAGAAATTTTAAGTAAACTAATTAATTAATCCCGGTTTATCCGCTTATGCGGTTTGTTTCTGGGGTTATATTGTATAAATAAATAAAAGGATTAAATAAAATGACAAAAGACGAAAAAGCCGAACTCATAAAGAAGTTCGGCGGAAACGAAAAAGATTCGGGTAAAACCGAAGTTCAGATTGCTCTTCTTACAAAGAGACTTAACGATCTGACAGAGCATTTCAATGCTCACGCAAAAGATCATCATTCAAGAAGAGGATTGATGATGATGGTGGGAAAAAGAAGACGCTTGCTTGATTATCTTGCGAAAAAAGATATCGAAAGATACAGGACAGTAATTAAAGAATTGAACATTAGAAAATAAGGAATTTTAGAAATGATAGTTAAAAAAGAAGTTGAAATTGGTGGCAAGATATTCTCCATAGAAACAGGGAGATTTGCGCGGCAGGCTAACGGCTCAGTAATGGTTCGTTACGGTGATACAATGGTTCTCGTTACTGCAGTAGCATCTGCAGAAGCCAAAGAAGATCAGGGTTTCTTTCCTTTGCAGGTTGAATACAGGGAGAAAACATCCGCAGCAGGTAAATTTCCCGGCGGGTTTATTAAACGTGAAGGCAGACCAACTGAAAAAGAAATTCTCAGCTCAAGACTGATTGATAGACCAATCAGACCTCTCTTCCCTGAAAATTTTCTGAACGAAACACAGATAATTGCCTCTGTAGTTTCTTATGATGGTCAGAATGATGCTGATGTACTTGGTGCAGTGGGTGCTTCGGCTGCATTAGCAATTTCTGATATTCCGTTTGACGGTCCGATTGCAGAAGTTCGTGTTGGAAGAATCAATGGGCAGTTAATTGTAAATCCAACTCATATAGAGATTGAGCAAAGTGATCTGGAACTTATTGTTGCCGGAACCAGTGATTCGATAATTATGGTGGAAGGCGAATCGAAAGAATTAAGCGAAGATGATTTACTTGGTGCTCTCAGGTTTGCTCAGGCTGAAATTAAAAAGCTTGTTGATCTTCAAAATGAATTGAGAAGTGAAGCCGGAAAACAAAAGTGGGAAATCAAAACAAAAGAAATTGATCCCGAACTTAAAAAAGAAGTTCTTGAACTTGCCGGAACAAAATTCAAAGATATTGTTCATTCAGTTCTGACCAAAGAAGAAAGATCTGCAAAAAACAAACAGCTTCAGGAAGAAGTTACTGCAGCACTTGCAGAAAGATTTCCAGAGCAGGAAAAAGTAATAGCAGCCATTCTCCACGACCTCGAAAAAGAATTGATGAGAGAAAGAATACTTTCTGAAGGAATCCGTCTTGATGGAAGAAACACCACTCAGGTCAGACCAATTACTATTGAGCTTGGAGTTCTTCCGCGAACTCACGGATCAGCTTTGTTTACAAGAGGTGAGACACAAAGCTTAACCACAGTTACTCTCGGCACAAAAAACGATGAGCAGATAATTGATGGTCTGCGGGAAGAGTACACAAAAAGATTTATGCTTCACTACAATTTTCCACCATTCAGCGTTGGTGAAGTTGGAAGAATGATGGGTGTTGGAAGAAGAGAAATTGGTCACGGCAATCTTGCTGAAAGAGCATTAAAGATAGTTTTTCCCGGTGAAGAGGTATTCCCTTATACCGTACGTGTAATTTCTGATATACTTGAATCAAATGGTTCATCTTCGATGGCAACTGTTTGTGCGGGATCTCTTTCAATGATGGATGCTGGAATCGGAATCAGCAAAAGTGTTGCTGGTATCGCGATGGGATTGGTTAAAGAAGGAGACAGATATGCAATCCTTTCTGATATCCTCGGTAACGAAGATCATCTCGGCGATATGGACTTCAAAGTTGCCGGTACTTCTGATGGAATAACTGCATTCCAGATGGATATTAAAATACAGGGAATATCTTTTGAGATAATGGAAAAAGCATTGCAGCAGGCACGCGAAGGAAGGCTTCACATACTCGGAATTATGGATCAGTCATTAGACAAGCCGCGCGAGCAGCTTTCTGAATTTGCACCAAGATTAATTTCTATGAAAGTAGAACAGGATCAGATCGGGTTGGTAATTGGTCCGGGTGGAAAAACAATTCAGGGAATGCAGCGTTTGTTCGGAGTTGAGATTAATATTGAGGAAGATGGCACTGTTAATATTGCCTCACCGAATAAAGAGAATGCACAAAAATGTAAAGAGTATATTAAAAAGATGACTGCAACTCCTGAGATTGGTGAGATATACGAGGGCGTTATCACCAAGTTAATGGATTTCGGTGCGTTTGTTGAAATTATCCCCGGAAAAGAAGGACTCCTTCATATTTCCCAGATAGATAATAAAAGAGTTGAGAAAGTAAGCGATTACTTCAAAGTTGGAGATAAAGTAACCGTTAAGCTGATAAAGATTGAAAACGGTAAACTCTCTCTCAGCAGGAAAGAATTGTTAAAATAAAAAGACAGTTTGTGGGACTAACATCCTGATAACAGTTGTCTTTTAAATATTATTCATTAATAGAATTTTTCGTAATTAATTTTAGTCGAAAAGCTCGTTATGCAAATTGAAATATTTTTCTTTAATATGTTTTTGCTATTGCTCGGATGTATGTTATTGACTGAGCAAAAAAATCCGCAGAAGGGCTTTTTGTTTTTTAAAAGATTTTCAATGAAATATTTTATTTCATTAAGTGAGTTTGTACCAAATGGTAAAAGAAATTATTATCAATTCCACTTCCTCGCAAACACGTGTTGCCATTACGGAAGATGGAAACTTAGCCGACTTCTTTGTAGACTACCCTGAAAACCGCCGAATGGTGGGAGACATTTATCTTGGAAGAATAGCAAGAGTTCTTCCAGGGATTCGTGCTGCATTCATCGACATTGGAATGAAGCACGATGCCTTTCTTCATTTTTCAGATATCGGGGAAAGAACTCAGCAGCTTCAGGATATGCTTGGTGATGAGGACAGCGATGTTGACGAAGAGGAAGAATTAAATGGAAGCGCTTCCACACAAACTAAAGCCGATACAAAAAGAGTTGAACCGCAAATTCCTACCTTAAAAAAAGGTCAGGAAATTCTTATTCAGATTATTAAAGAACCCGTAAATAACAAAGGTGTTCGTGTAACTTCATCAGTTTCGCTTCCGGGCAGGTTCTGCGTTCTTCTACCTTATGACAATAAAGTGGGCATTTCAAAAAAGATTTATGATTTTAAAGAACGTAAAAGACTGAGACATATCGCCCGCCAAATCGTTCCTGAGAATTATGGACTAATTATCAGAACTGTTGCTGCAAAACAGGATGAGGAAATTCTTAAAGATGACCTTAAAAATCTGATGAGAACCTGGGAAAAGATCGAGAAGCAAGCAAAGACTCAAAGCCCTCCTGCACTTGTTTATCAGGACCTGAATACTACAGTCAGTGTAATTCGCGATCTTTTCAACGCAGGCATTTCGAAAATATTTGTCGATTCGAAAAAGCTATACAAAGAAATAACAAACTATCTTGAGATTGTTCAGCCCGCAATAGCTGAGAAAGTTGAACTGTATAAATCTACCTATGGAATATTCAATGCATTCAAAGTAGAAGAGCAGGTCAAAACTTTGATGGGAAGAAAAGTTCCTCTCCCAAGCGGCGGATACCTTATTATCGAGCATACTGAAGCGATGGTAGTTATTGATGTTAACAGCGGCAAGTATGCAAAGAGTAAAGACCAGGAATCAAACTCACTTAAAACTGATCTTGAAGCATCAAGAGAAATTGCAAGGCAGCTTCGTCTGAGAGATATCGGTGGAATTATTGTCGTTGATTTTATAGATCTTGAAGATGAAAAAAACCGTAAAAAAGTTTATGATGAATTGAAGAAAGAATTCAGAAAGGATAGAGCAAAAGTATCCGTGCTTCCCATGTCTGATTTTGGTTTGATGCAAATTACGCGTCAGAGAATTCGTCAGAATATTATTCAGGCAATAAAAGAAGTTTGCCCGGTCTGCCATGGCAGCGGATTACTCACAAAAGGATCTCATCTTGTTTATGATCTTGAAAGCTGGCTGAGAAAATTCAGAAGGAAGTCAAAGGAAAGAAGCATTATTATCAAGTGTCATCCCTCAACTGCTGCAAAAATTCGTGAAGGCAAATTCAAATCATTGTTCAAGCTTCAGTTAAAATACCTGGTTAAAATTACCTTGCGTGAAGACGCAAGTATTTCGGCTGACACGTTTGAATTCTATTCTGCAAAAACAGGGCATGATTTAACGCAGGAATTTGATTAGTTTTAAATATCTAATAATCTGAAATCGGAGTAAAACTATGAAATTTTTTATCGACACTGCCAATATCGAAGAAATAAATGAAGCGTCTGCGCTTGGAATTTTAGATGGTGTAACTACTAACCCTTCGCTTGTTGCAAAAGAAGGGAAGGATTTTAGAAAACTTCTTGATGAAATTCTGAAAATTGTTGATGGCCCTGTTAGTGCAGAAGTTATCTCTACTGATTATGATGGTATTGTTAAAGAAGGAAAAGAACTTGCAGCAATTCATAAAAATATTGTAGTGAAAATTCCTTTAATTAAAGAAGGACTTAAGGCATGCAAAACTCTTACAAGCCAGGGAATCAAAGTGAACGTTACTTTGTGCTTCTCTCCAACCCAGGCTATTCTCGCAGCCAAAGCAGGTGCAACTTACGTTAGTCCTTTTGTCGGCAGGCTTGATGATATAAGCACAAGCGGAATGGATTTGATCTCACAGATAGTTCAGATATACAGGAATTATAACTTCAAAACAGAAGTGTTAGTTGCAAGTGTAAGACACCCGCTTCACGTTGTTGAAGCTGCACTGATCGGTGCCGATGTCTGCACAATTCCATTCGATGTGATTAAAAAGATGTTCAATCACCCTCTTACCGATGTTGGGCTGGACAAATTTTTAAGTGACTGGAAAAAACTCAAATAATTAACTCAAATTTTTAATAAGACTATTTCAAAGGGGCAGATAAAATGAAAAAAACTACCTTTAATAGCATTCACAAAAAACTCGGTGCAAAGATGGTAGAGTTTGCCGGATACGAAATGCCTATCCAGTACTCTTCTATTATTGCTGAACATAAAGCAGTTCGTAACTCGGTTGGTGTTTTTGATGTATCTCACATGGGAGAGATTTTTATAACAGGAGAGAAAGCGCTTGATTTCATTCAGTATATAACCATTAACGATGCGTCAAAACTTTTTCCGGGACGGATTCAGTACTCAGCAATGTGCTATCCCGATGGAGGTATTGTTGATGATCTTTTGGTTTACAAAGTATCTGATAAAGAATTTCTTCTTGTAGTTAATGCATCCAACATCGACAAAGATTTCAACTGGATGAAGGAGAACAACAAATTCGGAGTTTCAATCAATAACAGAAGTGATGAATACTCTCTGCTTGCTGTCCAGGGACCAAATTCAGGCGAAGTTCTTAAAAAGCTGGTAAAAGATATGCCCGAGCTCGAATATTATCATTTCATAAAAGGAAACATTGCTGGTGTTGATATGATAATTTCAAGAACTGGCTATACAGGAGAAATTGGTTACGAACTTTATTTCACCGGTGATGTATCTACTGCTGAAAAAGTTTGGGAAGAAATATTTAAAGCAGGAAAAGAATTTGATATCCAGCCGGTTGGGCTGGCTGCTCGTGATTCACTCAGGCTTGAAATGGGTTACTGCTTATATGGAAATGACATTGACCAAACGACTAATCCGATTGAAGCTGGTTTAGGCTGGATAACTAAAATTGATAAAGGAGACTTTATAGCTAAAGATCTAATTATGAGAGTTAAGCAGGAAGGACCAAATCGTAAACTTGTTGCGATGATCTCAGACGAAAAAACTTTTCCAAGACACGGATATGATATAACAGCTGAGGGTAAAAAAGTTGGTGTGATAACAAGCGGAACAGTGAGCCCGGTAATTGACAAGCCAATTGCACTTGGATATGTGGATAAATCTTTTAATAACCCGGGCAGCAAAGTATTCTTTAAAATAAGAGATAAAGAATTTCCGGCTCTTGTTACAAAACTTCCATTCGTTAAAAAGTAAATATTAAAATGAAACTTGACGTTCTATTTTCACCGGTTCAGGCAGATGAGCTATTTTTTACAGGAAAAACTACTGTAGTTATTGATGTTTTACGTGCTTCATCAACTATAATTACAGCACTTGCAAATGGTGCCAAAGAAGTAGTTCCAGTTGGAACAATTGAGTTTGCGGTGAAAGTTTCGGGAGGAATTTTCGGCGGGCAGACTCTCCTCGGCGGTGAACGCAACGCGAAAAAAATAGAAGGCTTTGCTTTGGGTAATTCTCCATTTGAGTACACTAAAGAAATTGTAAACGGAAAGTCAATTGTTTTTTATTCAACCAACGGCTCCCGTGCAATAGTCAAAGCCAAGTATTCTGCAAATCTTTATATATGTTCTTTTAATAATTTAAAAGCGGTAGCAAAGCAGCTGAAAAAACTTGGAGAAGATGTAATTATTCTTTGTTCCGGTAGTAATAACTTTTTCAGTCTTGAAGATTCTGTTTGTGCAGGAATGCTGGTAACTGAACTCTTGAACGGCAATAAAAAAATGGAGCTTGCTGATTCTTCAAATGCTGCGTCGGCTTTATTTAAATCTTTTGGAAAAAATATTCTGAAAATGCTAACTGAATCAGACCATGGACAGCTTCTGATCAATAATGGTTTTAGAGATGATTTGAAAGCTTGTGCTGATCTTAACAGCACAGAGGTGATCCCGGTTTATTCAGGGAATGCTCTTAAAGTTTTAAAGTAACATTTACCTGAAGAATGAGTGTAAAAAAGAAATACGGGAATGGTAAAAAAAATAGTTCCGGTAAAAACTATTTCAACTTCTCCTCTGAAAAGAAGAAAAGAATATTTGGAACATTCCTTATCCTCTTTTCAGTTTTTCTTTTCTTATGTATAATATCTTACAGTCGAAAAGATGAAGTATTGCTGGTAAACTCAATTTTTTCAGGAGTAGAAACTCATAACTGGCTGGGAATCATTGGCGCTCACCTCTCTTACTTCTTTATTAAATCAACTATCGGTTTTTTCTCGTTAGTATTTTCTGCAATTATGTTTTTGTGGGGTATTTCTTTTTTCAAAAAGTTTACGTTTAAGACGCTGATTCACACTACAAACTTTTTACTAATAATTGGACTTACGTTAGCGTCGTTATTTGGTGTCCTTAAAGCGGGATTAGATTTTCTCCCTGGCACAAAAGAACTGAGAGGAAACATTGGTGAATACCTCGGCACCTGGCTTGTTGGTTTGCTTGGAACTGCCGGCAGTATTCTGCTTTTACTTTTTATATCAGCCACGGTTCTGATTTTTGCTTTCGATGTTAAGATTGAAAACATTTTTAGTTTTATAAAGAATATGTTTGCTTCAAAAGATGAAGGTAAAATAAAAATTGTTAAGAAGGATGAAGTAGATACATCAAACCTTGAAAAGATCAGGAAGCTAGGCAAAGAAAAGAAAAAACCAGCAGTTGTTGATGAAGATGATCTTTCGGCTGAAGATTTAATGGGAGAGGAAGCCGAAGCACAAACTCAAATTCAGATTATCAGAAAAACGGAAACTGAAGTTCTGGAAGACGACGAAATAAAAGTCGATGAGAGAAAGAAAGTCGATTTGGAAAAAACAGGCGAACTTCCAACTGAAACCATTGATGATGAAGTAGAAAAGCTGCCCGATCCATGGGAGGAAGATTTAGATTATGAACTCCCCGGACTTGATCTGCTGCAGCCAGCCGCCGCAGAGGATATTAAAGTTGCTGAGGAAGAACTTACCCGCAATGCAGAACTCCTTAAAGACAAGCTCAAATTATTTGATATTGAAATTCAGAATATTTCGGTTACTCCCGGTCCTGTTGTTACTCTTTATGAAATTGTTCCTGCACCTGGAGTTAAGATCAGCAAAATAGTCGGACTCGAAAATGATATTGCTCTGGCTCTTGCTGCAAGAGGAATAAGAATCATTGCACCCATTCCTGGTAAAGGTGCAATTGGTGTCGAAATACCTAATGCAGAAGCTGCAATTGTAAATGCACGTGCAGTACTCGGTAAAGTCCGCGATACAAAAATGCAGTTACCTTTATCTCTCGGTAAAACAATCAGCGGCGATGTTTACCTTACGGATCTCTCATTAATGCCTCATTTGCTAATTGCAGGTTCAACGGGTTCGGGAAAAAGTGTCGGTATAAATATGATCATAAGCAGTCTGCTTTATTCCAAAATTCCTGCCGATGTGAAATTTCTTCTTGTTGATCCAAAAAAGATAGAACTTTCCTTTTATAATAAATTAAGAAGGCACTACCTTGCTGTTTCTCCCGATATTGATGAAGAAATAATAACTGTTCCGCAGAACGCTGTCCTAATGCTTAAGTCAGTTGAGATTGAAATGGAAAAAAGATACGACCGGCTTGCAAAGGCTGGGGTAAGAAACATTGTTGATTACAATAAGAAAGTTGATAACCCTAAAACCAAACCACACGATACTGAATCAATCAAGCATCATCACTTGCCTTATCTAATTGTTATCATAGATGAACTTGCTGATTTGATGATAACTGCCGGAAGAGATGTTGAGGAACCTATAACAAGACTTGCTCAGCTTGCACGTGCAGTTGGAATTCATCTTGTGCTTGCAACACAGAGACCTTCAGTTAATGTTATCACCGGTTTGATTAAAGCAAACTTCAGTTCGAGGATTGCATATCAGGTTGCAACGAAGATTGACTCGCGTACAATTCTTGATATGAACGGTGCGGAGCAGCTTCTTGGCAGAGGTGATATGCTGTTTCTTCCGACAGGCTCACCTAAACCGATACGGATGCAGAATGCTTTTATTTCTACTGATGAAGTTGAAGCAATAACTAATTATGTTTATTCACAGCCTTCTTATTCAAAGCCATATTATTTGCCTTCAATTTATGACAGGAAGAAAAGCTCTTCCTCAGGATTATCAGCGGACCTTGACCCGATGTTTGAAGAAGCAGCAAAAGTTATTGTGCGTCATCAACAGGGCTCCGTTTCCCTTTTGCAGAGAAAATTAAAATTAGGATATTCACGTGCTGCAAGAATTGTTGATCAGCTTGAAGATGCCGGAATTGTCGGTCCAAATGACGGAAGCAAAGCCCGACAGGTTCTGGTTGAAAATGAAGAGCAGCTTGAAACTGTTTTGAGAACACTTTAATAAAGGAAAGAAGATGATTACCAGGATTTTTTTGACATCACTTTTTATTTTAAGTTTTATTAATACCAGCATTTCACAGGATGACGCAGAAGCGCTTCTTAAAAATATCCAGGATAAATACAGTTCAATCAACGATCTGTCTGCAGATTTTGTTCAAGCTGTAAATCAGAAAGTTAATCTAAAGGGTAAAGTATTTTATAAAAAAGAAGATCATCTCAGATTTGAACTCGACAATGCACTTATTATTTCAGATGGCAAGTCTTCCTGGAATTATAATAAGAAACAGAATAAAGTTATCATTACAGACTATGACAATGAGGGCGGCAAAATACTTTCGATTCGTCATATAATTTATGATTATCCTAAAGATTGTGAACTCAGAACTTTTGAATCTGAAGGGAGAACGGGTCTCGAGTTAATTCCTAAAAAAGACAACTTCGGTTTTCATTCAATTAAGCTTACAATTGATGACAATAATTTAATAACAAAAGTTTTGGTTGATGATCCTGCCACAGGAACTATTCAGCTCAATTTGTCAAATTATCAGCTGAATAAAAATCTGCCGGATAGTTTCTTCCAGTTCTCCCCACCCGAAGGAAGCCAGGTTCTTGATCTCAGATAATGTAAAAAAAATACCAGCACTGAGAGGAGTTTTCAACTTTTTATTTTCTGTAGGATTGGCAGTGCTGTTCCTTTACCTTGCCTTCGCTGATGTAAATTTTAACGAAGTGATGCAATTGGTTTCGCAGGCTTCAATTTTCTGGGTAATTATATTTGCTGTTTCAATAATGCTGGGTCATTATATCAGAGCGTTTCGCTGGAAGATTATCCTGCATTCCGTAAAGCCGGATGTCAAAATGTGGAATTTATTCGGTGCACTAATGATTGGCTACGGAGTTAATTGTGTAACTCCAAAACTTGGCGAAGTTACACGTGCAATTATGATTGGCAGGTACGAGAATCTTTCACGATCATCTATGTTTGGTACGGTCATAGTTGAAAGGGTTATTGATATTATTTCTATGGGTTCAGCAGTTTTGATCTCAGCATTTATCTGGAGTTCAAGTCTCTATGAAGCTTTTCCCTGGCTGGAAGCTACACTTTATATTTCAGCGATTGCTTTATTTGTCGTTCTTCTGATGATATATCTTTCCGTAAAGCTTAAGGAGAAATTTTATGGTTATCTCTTAAGGTTGATTGGAAGAGTTTCTTCCAATCTTGCTGAACGGCTTGGGTACATTTTTGAAATGTTGATTCAAGGTTTTACATCTCTAAAAGGCACAAAAAACTTTTTACTTACATTTATAACTTCGGTAATAATTCTTCTTATCTATGCTTTAACCTCTTATTTTGGATTCTTTATGCTTGATATGCAATCGGGTAACTCTGTTACCTTTTCAATGGGCTGGGTTGTGATGAGCATTAGCGCAATTGGTGTTGTAATTCCAACTCCGGGGGCAACTGGTTCTTACCACGCACTAGCAAAAAGTACTCTTGTTCTGTTGTTTGGCTTCGGAGAAACAATCAGCGCAGCTTATGCTTTTCTTACACATATTATATCGTACATTTTATTTATCGTTATTGCTCTTATAATGTTCTTTGTTCTTAATAAGCAGCATACCAGCATACTAAATATCTTTAAATCAAATTCTGAGGAATCATGAAAAAAACTGTCCTGTTTATTCTGTTTATTATTCTTTCCAAATTCTCTTTAGCTCAAATTGAATTGAAAGGTACAATGGGAATTAATTTTCTAAGTGTGCCTTCTCTGCAGGACTACATCAATTTTTCACATCCTGATGATCAACTTGGAAGTTTTAATTCTTCAATTATTTTTGCGCTGGAAGGAGGATATTTCCTTTCTCCGAATTTCTTAATTAGTCTGGATTTAGCTTATCAGTTGTTCTCTTATACAAATGTTTCGACTTTTGGTAAATATGAATTGGTGTATACTTCGATTCCAATTTCTGTAATTGGCTATTACGTTATTGGTGGTGATGGTTATAATGTTAAGTTCGGGGCTGGCGCAGGACCAAGATTTGTGAATGTTCAGGAATCGCTTCCTGGTTTTGGAACAACTGATACTTACAGCTCAACAGGATTTGGTATTATACTTCGGGTTGACGGGAATACAATGCTTGGAGGCGGTTTTTATGCAAACATTGGTGCTGATTTAAGGTATGATCTCAATGGTGAACCTGAAAATAATGGAGAGAAACTTACAAACAGTGTTTATAACCAAAATGTTAATCTGGATACATTTGCTCTTGGTGTTAAGCTTGGTATTTCATACTTATTCGGAGTTAGCAATTGAGCGTACTTGAAGCAATCATTCTTGGAATTGTTCAAGGCTTAACTGAGTTTCTCCCGATAAGCAGCACCGGACATTTAACACTTGCCGGTAAATTTATGAATCTTATTTCTGAAGATCATCCCGAGCAATGGACAGCATTTATCGCAGTAATTCAACTGGGAACTATGCTGGCGGTGCTTGTTTATTTTTGGAAAGACCTGATAAATATTATAAGAGATTTTGTTCACGATAATATTTTAAAACCAGTTAAGTATTCTGAACAAAAGATTAATTCAAAACTTGGCTGGCTGATAATAATCGGAACAATTCCGGTTGTTATAATTGGTTTAGCTTTTAAAGATGCAATTGAAGGTGCGTTAACTAAAAATTTGTATGTAATTTCCGGCAGCTTGATTGTGCTGGCGCTCATCTTAGCATTAGCAGAAAAAGTTGCTAAGTTCAGAAAAGATGTAGACAATATTACAATCTTTGATTCCATAATTATTGGAATAGCACAGGCAATCTCATTAATTCCTGGTTCATCAAGATCAGGGACAACAATTACCGCAGGACTATTTGTCGGATTAAAACGGGAAGCTGCTGCAAGGTTTTCGTTTTTGCTCAGCGTTCCGGCAGTGCTGGCAAGCGGAGCTTTGCAATTATATGAAGCATTGAAGTTTATTGATCAATCTATGGCAGTTAATATTATTGTTGCAACTATCGTTTCAGGAATCAGCGGTTACATTGCGATTGATTTCCTTTTAAAATATCTGAGGAAGAACTCAACATTTATTTTTATCTATTATAGAATAGCTCTTGGAATTTTTATTTTAATACTATTATTTAACAATATCATTCAACCATAAAGGAGAAAAAAATGAAACAATTAATGATCGGTCTGATGATTTCACTTGCAACATTTGCCTGCAATGCTCAGGAAGAAGGCAAAGTTGAAACAAAACAAACACAAACAAAAACAGAAAGTGCAGAAATGACAGTAGCAGTAATAAAAACAAATATGGGAACAATTGAGATTGAATTGTTTGCAAAAGAAACTCCTAAAACTGTTGAGAATTTTATAGGACTCGCAAACAAAGATTATTACAACGGAGTAATCTTTCACAGAGTGATTGAAAACTTTATGATTCAGGGTGGCGATCCAACAGGAACAGGAAGAGGCGGCGATAGTTTCTGGGGCGGAAAGTTTGCTGATGAAATTGTTCCAGCATTGAAACACGATGTGCCTGGAGTTTTATCAATGGCTAATGCCGGACCAAATACAAACGGCAGTCAGTTTTTTATTACTTTGGTTGCTACTCCGTGGTTAGATGGTAAACATACAGTATTTGGAAAAGTTATCGCAGGAATGGATGTTGTCAGTGCAATCGGAAAAGTTGCAACATCAAAACCAGGTGACAAACCATTGCAGGATGTTGTGATGGAAACTGTTACCATCGAAAAAAGATAGGGGCCTCCCCCTGCCCCCTCCAAAGGAGGGGGTTAATTGTAAAATAAATAAACCTTTTTTCTTAAAAGTTTTTATGAGCAAAACAATTCGTAATGTTTCTTTAAAAGCCCTCCCCTTTGGGGAGGGTTTGGGTGGGGCCTCTACTTGAAGCAAGAAGAATTCTTCTCCTCCCGTTGGGCGCTGATAATTGCTACAATCGGAATTGCAGTTGGTACCGGCAACATCTGGAGATTTTCGAGAGTAGTTGCACAGAACGGCGGCGGCTCATTTCTTATTCCCTGGGTTATCTTTCTTTTAATATGGTCAGTTCCATTAATCATTGCTGAGTTTGCAATTGGAAAATCATCGCGAATGGGACCGGTGGGTGCAATTGCAAAAACTGCAGGCAAACAATTTGGCTGGATGGGTGCGTGGATTGTTTTTGTATCAACTGCTATAATGTTTTATTATTCTGTTGTAACAGGCTGGTGCATCAGATATTTTTTCTCTGCAGCTTCCGGTAGTTTATTCGATACAAGCGAACATTTAGTTTACTGGAATGAATTTGCTGCCAGCTACCAGCCGCTTCTCTTTCATTTCGCGTCGATGTTTTTAGTTGCACTTGTAGTGATGAGAGGAATAACAAAGGGAATTGAAAAAGTTACAAAGCTGCTCGTTCCTTCACTGCTTGTCATACTTTTAATTTTATTTGTGCGAGCAATAACTCTTCCAAATGCAATTGAAGGAATAAAATATTTTTTCACACCTGATATCGATGTTATACTTGATTATAAAGTTTGGTTGAATGCGCTTACTCAAAATGCCTGGGATACCGGCGCTGGATGGGGATTGATTCTTACTTATGCGATCTACATGAAAAAGAGGGAAGATATATCTTTAAATGCTGCACTCATCGGTTTTGGTAATAACAGCGTTTCGTTGATTGCCGGGATTACAATTTTCTCTACAGTGTTTGCCCTCGGCTCAGTCGACCTGCCTGCCGGACAGGCAGGTGCAATGACGCAGATTTCCCAATCTGGTCCCGCTAATACTGGTCTAACTTTTATTTATCTGCCAGTGCTGTTCACAAAACTTTCAGACAGCAATTTGATAAATACATTCTTCGCATCACTTTTCTTTCTTGCTTTATTCTTCGCAGCGCTTACTTCTTTAATTTCAATGGTTGAACTATCAACGAGAACTCTGATTGACTTCGGATTAAAAAGAAAAAAAGCAATAATCATAATTGCTTCGATGGGATTTGTGCTTGGCATTCCCTCTGCATTGGATTTAAGCTTCCTTGCAAATCAGGATTGGGTCTGGGGAGTTGGCTTAATTCTGAGTGGTGCGTTTATTTCCTTTTCGATTATAAGATATGGAGTTGATAAATTCAGAACAGAAGTAATTAATGGTTATGGCAGCGATATTAAAATCGGCAGATGGTATAATTTTGTTATTGGTATTTTAGTCCCGATCCAGGTTGTAGTTTTAATTAGCTGGTGGCTAATCTCATCAATCGGCTGGGATACAGAATGGTGGAATCCTTTCCACGCAGAGAACTTTGGAACAGTTATTTTTCAATGGACGATCATTCTGGTTTTATTTTTTGTGTTGAATAAAATTATGGTGAATAAAGTGAATGGAGAAAATTCCAAATCTCAAATTACAAGCTCCAAATAAATTATAAGCACCAAATTCAAAACTGTTTGGGTATTTGAGATTAGAATTTGAAAATTATTTGGGATTTGTAAATTGGAATTTGATGCTTAGTTAAAAAATAAATTGAACAATTTATAGAAATGAATTTAATAACAATCATAACTGCAGTAATCGTTATCGGCATCGTCTGGGGAGGATTTGCATTCTTCCTGAGCCGGGCATTGAAGTACGAAAAATTAAAACAGAAAAATGGCAAAGAGTAAAGCCCCATCTATTCTTGAAGCTGTAGCCGAAATAAAGAAACGCAAGTTCAAACCTGTTTATTATTTTTTTGGTGAGGACTCTTATAATCTCTCATTTGCACTTCATACACTTGAAGAAGCGTTTCAGCCATTGCTGTTATCTGAATTTGACAAAGAAACCATTTACTCCGAAGACAGAGCTATCAATGATATACTCGGACTTGCGACTTCATTTCCTTTTAGTTCAGAGAGAAAGTTGATTATTGTTAAGGAAGCAGAAAAGATAAAGGACAAAAAACCGCTGAAGGATTTCGCTGCTTCTCCACCGGAATTTACTGTGCTTGCATTTTTTCATAATGGTTCAATTACAAACCTTAATACTGAACCGTTCAAAACTCTTGGTGGAAACAATTTTCTTTTTGAAGCCAAAGAACTTAAAGGAAAAAACCTGATTGATTGGTTGATGAGTATTGCTGAGGAAAAAGGGAAAAAGCTTTCTGACGAAAATGCCCAGGTGCTGGTTGATATTGTCGGTGAAAACAGAAATATGCTTCAAGATCAGCTTGAAAAGATTTGCGTATTTCTCAACAAAGAAAAAGAGATATCAATTGAGAGCATCCAGCAGGTTTCATCAGAACTGAAACAGTTTAATATTTTTGATTTGCAGAACGCAATAGGAATAAAAGATAAATCGAAATCACTGACGGTTGCTTATAACCTTCTTGATAATGGAGCCGAACCTACTTTCATTATTTCAATGCTGACGAGATATTTCACGGGACTTGCAAAAATCACTGAGCTGCAAACTAAAAACATTCCGGTACAGGAAGCGGCAAGAATCGTTGGTACACATCACTTCTATTATCCGAATTACGTTAAAGCAAGAAAGCTGTTTCCCGATGAAAAACTTGTCGAAGTTTTCCGTGCTTTACTGAAAGCGGATGTATCTATTAAAACTACAACCTCGGACAATAAAACAATCATCACTCTCCTGGTTGCGGAAATATTGCAGTAATTCCTCTCTTTATCGTTTTTAGAAAGCAAAATAAGTTAATGATAAAAATAAAAGTTAACATTATAATAACTTGACTTTCTAAAATCGATTCATTACGTTGAGAATAGAAATTAATATTACAAGAACATTCCTAAGGATTCTTTGGAAATGTTTATCTCTCTTACATACGGTTATGATTATGTGAACTCAACTTTGTTAGTTGAGCCGTTCAGAACTTTTGCAATTTTTACCCCCCCCCCGAAAAATTTACCACAATATTTCTCTGTCGAATATGAAAAAGAAATTTCATATCGTTGCGGAGAGAAAATACCCAACTGGTTTTACGTAGCTTGAGTAAAAAAGAATTGTTTAAATCTAACAGTGTAAATTTCTTTCCCTATTTATCTGCCTTTGGCAGAAACATTTTTTATAAGGGTAATGAAGATGAAGTCAATATTATTTGTTTGTTGTCTGTTGATTGTATTTGGTAGTTTATCTTTTGCTCAAATGAACAGAGAAGAAAAGCTACAACAGCTAAAAAGCAGAAGTGACATAAAGGTAACTGAGATAGAAAAGGATATCTTAAAGATAGAATATCCCCACGGCAAAGTGATGTACAAAAATATTGGTAACTACCAACCGCCAACCACCAACTCCCAACAACCAATGTATTCCCCAACCTACGACAGCACAATAATAGACCTGCGATACATTGATACAACTCTTTATTACCACAAATACAGTTTCTGGCAGGAAGTGAGAGTGGGAACTGGCAATACTAACCCACCGTTAGTTGGAGATGTAAATAAAAATGGTCTGCCTGAAATATATGGTATAATGAAGGACTATAATTCAGGTTATAGTGATGTTGTGGTAATGGAACTAAATTCAAGCGGTGGGTTTGATTCACTTTATAGTTATGACAGCACTGGAATTGCACGAAGAGCAATTTATGATATTGATAATGATGAATTGGAAGAATTATATCTTTACAGATTTCCGCCTGACACCAATTATCCTGGGTCTAGTTACTTATTCTTCAAAAAAACAACTGATACATCACTCGCAACTGATTTATCATTTATCTTCTATCCTTTCCCGGAAAATAATCAACTTGATCAGAATACTTTTGGAGATTGGGATGGAGATGAGTTAATTGATCAAACATTTATTAGAGGCTGCTGTCCCCCTACTATCAATTTATTCGAATACAATCCGTTGATAAATAACTTTGATTCTGTTTATCAGTATGACTTCAGTGCAATTGATCATTTTTTTTCCGGTTTTGCAATAGGAGATATTAACCAGAATGGGAAGACTGAGTTCTTTTCCGGGAGTGTTAATGGTAAAGTTATTTCAATAGAAAACTGCGGTGATAATTGTTATAATTTTATCTGGCAAGGTTCTGTAGAGACAAATAACGCTTATCTGTATGCTGTAACAAACGATCTTGATGGCAACGGTAAACCGGAAGTATGGATCGGGGGTGATGCATTTTATAATGGAGTAGGCATTACAAGGATAACAATATTTGAAGCAAATGGAAATAATAGCTACCAAATAGTGGGTAAGATAGACCTTATAGGTGTATTCTCATTCTATGCTTCAAATATGAAAGTTCTGAATGTTGATAAAAAAGGAAAAGATGAAATTATGATCTGTATAGATCAACATGTTATTATATTGAAGTTTAACGGCAGTCTTAACCATCATACGTATGAAGTTTTTTATATCAAACGTAATGATCTTGCATTCAGTGGAAGAAACTCTGTTTTTTACGGAGCGACTATGTATGATATTACCGGTGATGATAAGGAAGATATAATAATCCATCTTGATGATATCATTACAAATGTGGGAATGAGATTATTCACGTTTATATATAAAGCCGATTTTCCAGTTGATGTAAATGAGCCGGTTCCTTTACCTGAAAAATTTCATCTTTATCCAAATTATCCTAATCCTTTTAATCCAACTACAACAATAAGATTTGAAATTCCCGAAAGAAGTCTTATTACAATTAAAGTTTATGATTTATTGGGTAGAGAAGTTGCAACGCTCATTAACGAAGAAAAAGCAATTGGTAATTATGAAGTCGAGTTTAACGGAAATATATTAACAAGTGGGATTTATTTCTATCAACTTACGGCAGGAAGTTTCAGCGAAACAAAAAAATTAATACTGTTACGATAAATCCTGATGGAATAAGTTATCTCAAATATAAAATAGGTACAAGTCGTTCCGCCAAAGTGTATTGTCCCTTCATATCTAATCAAACCGATCCTTTTATTCTCAATCATCACTTTTTTGGTTAATTTGACAATATCTATTTTGAAACAAATTTCAACTAACACAGGTATAAAAGCAGCTTAATGGATACCAACCGCGATGCGGGGTCCCGAAGCGGGATAAAGCTCCGTGAACTTTCGGATGAAGAGCTGATTCTTGAGTTCCAGAAGAACAACACGGAAGATGCCTTTAATATTCTGATTCAGAGATATAAAAATCCGTTAACCAATTTTGTGTTCAGATTTTTAGGTGATTATTCGGCTTGTGCTGATGTTGTGCAGGAAACGATGATAAAGGTTTACAGGTATAAAGATGCATACAACTCAGTGGCAAAATTCTCAACCTGGATTTACACAATCGCAGGTAATCTGGCCAGAACTGAATACAGACGACAGCGAAGAAGAAATATTTTCTCGATAAACGATTTCGGTGAAGATCATTCAACTTACGATCTGCCGGATGAAACTTACAGACCGGATGTTGCAACTGACAGCGGAATAAAAGACGAAATAATTCAAAAAGCATTATTGAAAGTAAAAGAAACATACAGAGAAGCAGTAATTCTCCGGGATATTCAGGGAATGAGTTATGAAGAAATTTCTGAAATACTTGGAGTAAATG
>Ga0209498_1000134_pt1 | contig 42198 bp, 39 predicted proteins | sample WalLakDeSediment_FD_184131 | JGI IMG/M metagenome (GOLD analysis project Ga0209498, IMG submission 184131) | Lake sediment microbial communities from Walker lake, Nevada to study Microbial Dark Matter (Phase II) - Walker Lake 11/02/13 Deep... | ecosystem: Environmental > Aquatic > Freshwater >... | reverse complement strand
CGAACTCGGCGTCATCCGGATGCGGTGTGATCACCATCACATGAGCGGGCTTAGTCATCAAGTCCGAGCCTTCCGAACTCGTGGCACATGGCGGCAATTGTATAGGATTATTGGCTACTGCACAATCGAGGTTCGACACACCGCTATCCGACGCAGTCCATCTTACGTCCTCGCTGACTTGCAGAGGCCACCGAGCAGCACGCCAGGTCTCCTGGCACAATAAAGAAGACAATCACGGCAACCGCATAGAGTGCTTGCCCAGTATCGGCTGACACTCCCTGACAAAAGCTTCAGCGGTGTTAGACCAACTGAAGCCGCTGACCGATGCCCGGACCGATGCAGCAGACCTCGTCTTAGAGCCCTGTTCTGCCAGCAGCAAGGCGATCTTCTCAGCAAGGCGGCGGGGAGCATTGTCCTTTACCACGTATCCTGTCTCTCCCTGTCGGATAACGCTCCTGTGGTTGCCTACATCAGTCGCCACCACCGGTGTGCCACAGGCCAGTGATTCCAGAGCGACCAAGCCAAAGCTCTCGTAATAGGAGGGAACCACACAGACATCGGCTGCATTGTAGTAGTAAATCAACTGATCATGCTTAACGGGCCCCACAAACGCCACCGAATCGTTCACATCGAGGGTGAGGGCAAGCCTGCGAAGCTGATCCACTCCATCCCGGCTATCTTCACCACCCCCTATCACGATCAGCCTCAATCCTGTGTCACGTATGTAGGGGAGTGCCTTTATCAGCTTGTCCACACCTTTGAGTGGATCGATCCTGCCGACACACAGAACGATCCTGTCATGATCCAGGCCCAGATGCTGTCTGGCCTGTGCCTTATCCAGCGTCCTGAACTGCTCCAGATTCACCCCGCAGGGGATGACGCTGATCTTCTCCGGCGCTGCACAGTAGTACCTGGTGATCGCCTCCCTCTCCTGTTGCGTTGAAGCTATAATCTGATGGCACTTCTGCACCAGACTCCGCTCCGTCCGGACACGAAGCTCCGGTTCGTCATCCGCTTCCATCAGGTGGGCCTCTGCCTTAACCGCATTCTTCACAGCACCCAATGTATGAAACATAGTGATATGAGGGACGCGCCACCGTTCCTGCAGAGAAAGCCCTGCCACCCCCGAGAGCCAGTAGTGACTGAATACCAGATCGTAGCGCAGATCGTGCTGCTTACTGAACTCCTCCACATTGGCAGCAAAGTCGGGAAGATGCGAGTAGAGGGCAAGCTTCTCCATCTCCTCGTTCGCTCCTGCAGTGAGGTGGATCAGCCGTGCGTTGTCACAGAGTTCATATACCTGAAGGTCCTCCGGATCATGAGCACGAGTGTAGATATCCACCACATGCCCTAGCCTGCCCAACTCGCAGGCAAGCTCACGGATGCAGACGCTCATGCCGCCGGTGTCTCTGGTACCCAGCTTCCCGACAGGGCAACTGTGGACACTGAGCATAGCCACTTTCAGTTGGTCAACCGACATTTGATCCTTCCTCATCCGGCTGTTGTCAGACGATATCGACCCGGCAGCTGTAGAGGGGCACCTCCTGACCGCCAAGCTGATACTTGTATGGCTCACCACCCTTCAGAAAGCTCCATCTCTTCGCCCCTTTCTCAATGCTCTCCTTGAGGCAGAGCACCTTACAGAGTAGCCCCACGCTCAGGTGGTCTAACAGAGGAGAATAGGCGCTGTTGTACAGGTATTGCCAGCCATCGAGGTGAAATCCCATGGTCATCGCCGCCGGCACACCATCAAGCTCCAGAACGCCGAAACGGAGAAGCCCGATCTCCGCCATAGAGCGGCTCAGTGATCTGAAAAAAGCTTCCATCCTGGGAGTCATGAAACTGGCCTTCTCATCCCGGCTCGCCGAGAACAGCCGCAGAAAGATGTCCAGGTAGTCCCGCAACTCGGGGTCCCGATCGACACAGCGGTGTCCTACGCCGCCTGCCTCGCTCAGACGCCTCAGCTTCCGCCTGATCTCGTGGCGTTGCCTGTTCTTCAACATCGCCAGGTATTCATGCCAGGTAACAGGCAGATCCAGTTCCAGAGAGACATCCTCCGGACGACAGAGAACCTCATATCCCCTCTGGAGGGCGACAGACTCCAGATGAGTGCGCACCGTAGAATCGGGCCGCACGGGCCCCAGATCCATCCTTCTTATCCCGTTCGCTCTCAAATCGTCAAGCAGGGTCTCGAACAGCACACTCTCGTACCCGGGAACGGCAACGAAGTCCAGATAGTCGCATACATCGGCGTGACCGACAAAGCAAGCCGTCCCTCTATTCACCATAAGCGGCACAAAGCCGACGACCCGCTCTCCATCACGCAAAGTCCGCAGATAGAGTTCGGCGTCACCGCCAAACGCTTCCCACCAGGCTCTCAGCCAGGCGGGTAGAGCAAAAACCGAGCCCCACCTCAAAGAGTGTCGCCACTCATTCCAGGAAGATGCCGCACCTTCAAGACTCTCCTCGGAAAGGACATACCTCATTCGTGTCGACGCTAGTATAGCGACTGATCGAGTCTGAAATCAAACGCCCGCGCCGATACTTGACAACGGGGATCGGGCTTCATATAATTGACTAGAATTCGGGTTTGCCTCGCGTTCCAAGTTCAGTTTACAAGATTTGGCTTTCTTTGCACTCTTGTTTGTAATACGCAGTGACTAAGTACATTTTCATAACTGGCGGCGTAGTTAGTTCCGTAGGCAAAGGCGTATCCGTAGCTTCCATAGGCAGAATACTCAAGAGCCGCGGTGCTGCAGTCTCTGTACAGAAGCTTGACCCGTACCTGAATGTCGACCCCGGGACCATGTCCCCGTACCAGCACGGTGAGGTGTTCGTTACCAGGGATGGTGCTGAGACTGATCTGGATCTGGGGCATTATGAGAGGTTTATCGGAGTAGAGCTCACCCAGGCCTCAAATGCTACATCGGGTCAGGTGTACACCTCGGTCATTGCACAGGAGAGGCGGGGAGATTTCCTTGGCGGCACGATCCAGGTGGTTCCCCACGTGACCAACGAGATAAAGAGGCGGATAAGAGAGGTGGCAGAGCTCTCAAAGTCCGAAGTCATGCTTGTAGAGGTCGGCGGTACCGTGGGCGACATCGAAGGGCAGCCCTTTCTTGAGGCCATCAGGCAGATGAGAAAGGATGAGGGCAGAGACAACGTGCTGTACGTTCACGTCACTTTCCTACCGCACATTGCAGCGACGGATGAACTGAAGACGAAACCTACACAACATAGTGTCAACGAACTGAGGAGGATCGGGATTCAGCCCGATATCATCCTTTGCCGGAGCGACAAAGAAGTACCCGAAGCGCTCAGGGACAAGATAGCGCTGTTCTGCGACGTAGACAAGGAGGCAGTGATCTCACTCGTTACCAGTGAAACCATCTATGAGGTGCCGCTACTGCTTGAGGATGCGGGTCTAGGGGACATAATAGTGCGCCTGCTGAGTTTGAGAGCAGAGAGGAGCGACCTGGAGGCGTGGCGAGAGATGGTGGCCCGACTGAAGAAGCCGAAGGAGGTCATAACCATCGGGTTGATAGGCAAGTATGTGGACCTTCGTGATGCCTACTACTCGGTGCGTGAAGCACTATGTCATGCAGCACTGGCCCACGATCGTGAGGTGAAGATAGAATGGCTGGACTCGGAGGAGCTTGACGGCACTGCCGACGAGAGGCTGGCCCATATTCAGGGCATAGTTGTTCCCGGCGGCTTCGGCTGTCGTGGAGTTGAGGGCATGATAAAGGCCGCCAGGTTTGCCAGGGAGAGAGAGGTGCCCTATTTCGGACTTTGCCTGGGAATGCAGACCATGATCATAGAATTCGGCCGCCACGTCTTCGGCACGGACAACGTGAACTCCACTGAGTTTGATAACGGCAGTGCCTACCCCGTGATCGACCTCTCGCTGGAGCAGCGCGGAATAGAGCAAAAGGGAGGAACCATGAGGCTGGGGACCTATCCCTGCCACCTGGTACCGGGCACAAGAGCAGCAGGCATGTACGGTAGCGAGATTACCTATGAGAGGCATCGGCACCGTTACGAGTTTAACAACCAGTTTCGGCATCCGCTGGAAGACGCCGGCCTTGTCGCATCCGGGATTTCCCCGGACGGCAGACTCGTGGAGATAACTGAACTTCGCGATCACCCCTGGATGGTTGCCTGCCAGTTTCACCCCGAGTTCAGGTCTCGCCCCAACTCTCCCCATCCGCTGTTCATGGGTTTCATCGGAGCGGCAAAGGAAACGCTTGTTGAGGGAGCACAGACAACACTGCCACTGAATTAGACAGATGAAGCTATTCTTAGACACGGCCAACATCGAACACATTCGTCATGGGGTACGGATGGGAGCTGTCGCAGGAGTGACTACGAATCCGACCATAGTGTCGAGAGAGGGGCCGGTCGACTATCAGAGACTGGTGAAGGAGATCTGTTCTATTGTTCCTGGCCCGGTGTCCACGGAGGTGCTGAGTCAGGATGCCGCAGGAATGGTGGCAGAGGCCAGAGAGATGGCCAGGTGGGCGGAGAACATCGTGATCAAGATACCCGCCAGCCTTGAAGGACTGGAGGCCACATCGGTGCTGGCCGGCGAGAACATAAAGGTGAACTTCACCCTCTGCTTCACGCTCAACCAGGCCGTGCTCGGCGCAGCGGCGGGAGCAGCTTACATTAGTCCCTTTGTGGGCAGACTGGACGACATCGGCGAGGACGGAATGGAGGTGGTCGCCGATATTGTCGATTATCTGGACTCCTTTCAGCTTCGTACTCAGGTCATCGCAGCCAGTATCAGGCATCCGCAACACTGCCTGATGGCAGCGAGGGCCGGTGCACATATCGCGACGGTGCCCTATGACGTATTACTGGCAATGATAAGGCATCCTCTCACCGATAGCGGCATCGAGCGTTTCAGAGAGGATTGGCAGAGGGTGATGGCGAGAGAGGGATTGCTGTAGACAACCCCATGCCCGCTACCACCATGATTTCACAGACCGAACGCATTTAGAAAGAGGTTACTATGTCAACCATGGCCGAACTAGAAAGCAAGACACGCGACGAACTGGAGGTAATAGCCAAAGAATCAGGCCTCGCTGGCTACTCCGCTCTGAAAAAGGCAGAACTCGTGCAGCGCATCCTGCAGGCGAACGCACTGGAACAGGGCAACGTGTTCATCACCGGCGTTCTGGAGATAATCAGCGAGGGCTATGGTTTCCTGCGACAGGACACGTTCCGTCGGGGCGCCAACGATGTCTATGTATCGAACTCGCAGATCCGGCGTTTCAACCTTAGAGATGGCGATGCTGTCTCCGGTCAGGCCAGACCTCCCAAGGAAAGCGAGAAATACTACGGCCTGCTTCGAGTTGAAAGCATAAACGGACTCGACCCTGAAATGGCTAGAACGCGCCGCAACTTCGGTTCGCTAACACCCACCTTTCCTGACAAGATGATAAACCTCGAGACAACGCAGAACGAGTTGTCTACCCGTCTGATCAACCTTGTGACCCCAATAGGTCGTGGGCAGCGGGGAATGATCGTGTCACCACCCAAGGCGGGCAAGACCGTACTGCTTCAGAAGATCGCCAACGCCATCAGTACCAACTACAGTGACATACACCTTATGGTCTGCCTTATTGGGGAGAGACCTGAAGAGGTCACCGACATGAAGAGGTCGGTCAATGCCGAGGTCATCGCCGCCACCTTCGACGAGCCAGTGGAGAGTCAGACTCGCGTGGCAGAACTCGCTCTGGAGAGAGCTAAGAGGCTACTGGAGATGGGCAAGGATGTGGTGATCCTGCTGGACGGTATCACCAGGCTGACCAGAGCGTACAACCTCGCTTTGCCCCCAAGCGGACGCACCCTGTCTGGCGGCATCGATTCCACCGCGCTGCATCCCCCGAAACGCCTCTTCGGCGCCGCGCGCAACACCGAGGAAGGCGGAAGCATAACCATAATCGCCACCTGCCTCGTAGACACCGGCAGTCGCATGGACGACCTGATATACGAGGAGTTCAAGGGCACGGGCAACATGGAGCTCCATCTCGACAGAAGGCTCGCTGAGAAAAGGGTCTTCCCCGCCATAGATATCATGCCCAGTAGTACGAGAAGGGAAGAGCTTTTGCTCGATGAGAATACGCTCAAGCAGGTATGGCTACTCCGCCGCGTCATCAGCATGATAGGCAGTGATTCGCCTAACCACGGTGAGGCCACACATAGGATACTCGAGAGATTGGCCAAAACGAAGAACAACGCCGAATTCCTGGCCACGCTATCGAAGGATATCTAGCGCCTATCCCGATCCTTGCTGTAGCTCCGAGACAAGTGACCAGACGAAGCAATCCGAGCTGGGTAGACAGATTCAGACTGAGGATAAGAAGGGCCCTCGGTATGAACGTCTACCTCTGCGACAGCTGCAAGTGGAACTGGCGAACCGCCTGTCATAGCCCCGCGCGCCCCAATGCCACGTGGTGCTCCGAGTACACCAAGAAGGGCCGATAGCTCAACAACGCTTGACATCGCAGGTTCATAGTAAGATATAATCATGCCTGCATGTGAGAATCCCGGGTAGATAGGACTGCGACAACTGCACAGTCCGCTCTAATCGGAATCCCTTTCAGATATATGTCTGTATCTCCCGCTGAGTATGGTTTTCCCGGCCACCATGGCAGTTGCCCGGTTGATCCATCCCGTGTCCACTACCACGAACCACCCGCCCTCTGCCTGAAGAACTGCGGGTTTCAGGATCAGGGGCGCATTCTGAAGAGTGATCACGTGCTTGTCCGGAAGGTCGGTCGTCAGACACACATGTGAAATCGCAACAGGGACAGACATGGCAGGAGTTATACTCAAGAAGAAGAGTTCACCTTACGGGGTGAAGGTTCCAGAGCGCAAGCTTACAGCCGGAAAACCCATCGAGCGGGCACCCTTCCCGGATAAGGCAATCATCTCGCTTCAGCAGAACCTGGGAGCTCCGTGCCGGGCCCTCGTTAAGAGAGGAGACCGTGTGCTGACCGGCCAGAAGATCGGGGATTCAGACAAGTTCGTTAGCGCCCCCGTTCACGCTACCATATCCGGCGAGATCACGGGAACCACGATGGTGATAAACCCTCCGACGGCCCAGCCGGTAGAGACTCTGATAGTAACCTCCGACGGAACCGATGAATGGGTGGAGTTGCAGCCGCCCGAAAGCCCCGCAGACCTCTCATCAGAGCAGATTCTGAGCAGGATAAGAGAGGCAGGCATAGTCGGATTGGGAGGAGCGGCCTTCCCTTCACACATAAAACTGGCACCTCCTGAGAATAAAAAGATAGACACGATCATCCTTAACGGCTGTGAGTGTGAACCTTATGCCACCTCCGACCACAGGGTTATGCTGGAGTACGGGGAGAAGGTGCTCTCCGGACTCAACATCATCAGGAGACTGCTCTCTCCCGAGTTCGCCTACATTGCCATCGAAGACAACAAAGAAGACGCCATAGATCACATGGAAAAACTGATAGTCTCTATGGGGATCGAAAGAGATGTCAAGATAGTACCTCTAGAGTCAAAATACCCCATGGGTGCTGAGAGGGTCCTGACCAAACTCATCCTGGGCAGAGAGGTTCCCATAGGAGGGCTTCCACTTGATGTCGGCGTGGTCATCCACAATGTGGGCACCACTCAGGCCATCCATGAAGCCGTTGTTGAGGGAAAACCTCTTGTCGAGAGGGTGATAACCGTGACGGGCGCCGTCAGGAATCCGAAGAACCTTCTGGTCAGATTCGGCACTCCACTGAGAACCCTCATCGAGTTCTGCGGCGGCACCGTGGGCAAGGCCAACAAGGTTATTCTCGGCGGACCGATGATGGGATTCGCTCAATTTGACCTTGACTTTCCCACGGTGAAGGGAACGAACAGCCTGATAGTCAAGGAAGACACTTCAGTGACAGAGCAACACTGCATCAGATGCGGGCGATGTATAGAGGTGTGCCCCATGCGCCTCATGCCTACCCTTCTGGCCAATTGTGCCATGGCGGGTCGATATGATGAGTGCAAAGAGGCTCACATCGATAATTGCTTTGAATGCGGGGTGTGCGCCTATTCCTGCCCGGCGAACATACCGATAGTGCAGCACATAAGAGTTGCGAAGAGAGAACTGGCTAAGAGGGCAGTCAAGAGATGACCTCGCCGAGAGAGTTCCTGATCTCACCGAGCCCTCATCTATGGAGGGGCCCCTCGGTGAGCAGGATAATGTACCTCGTGATGCTTGCCCTGGTGTTTCCCGCAGGAGCGGCTATCTACTTCTTCGGCTTCCGCGCTGTTGCAGTGCTGGGCGTGTGCACAGGGGCCGCTCTTCTAACCGAGTACCTGTGCAAGAAGATGAGGGGGCATGCCTTTGTCATGGACGGAAGCGCCGTGGTCACAGGCCTTCTCCTCGCGCTGACACTGCCTCCGACAGTGCCCCTGTGGATGGCGGCTGTGGGCGCCGTTTTCGCTATAGCAATCGTCAAAGAGGCCTTTGGTGGTCTGGGGCACAACATATTCAACCCGGCCCTGGGGGCCAGAGCCTTCGTGTCAGTCAGTTTTTCGCTGCCCATGACAACATGGGTGAAGCCAACAGGCTTCGCTGTCGACGTGGTTACATCGGCGACACCGTTGAGCGGAGCTTCCGGATGGCCGCAGTTTGACCCCGCTGCGTACCAGGCGATGTTCTTAGGCAACATATCGGGCTCGCTGGGAGAGACGTCAGCCCTAGCGATCCTGATAGGCGGTTGTCTGCTACTGGGTCTCCGTGTCATAAGCTGGAGGATCCCTGCAACCTATATAGGAGTGGTCGCCATACTCGCCTTTGCCTTCGGCCAGGACCCCCTCTTTCATATCCTGGCCGGCGGGCTTATGCTCGGCGCCTTCTTCATGGCGACCGACTATGTGACATCGCCACTGACCAACCGGGGCAAGGTCATGTTCGGGGTGTCTCTCGGTGTACTCACCATGCTGATTAGGCATTTCGGCGGTATGCCTGAGGGAGTGTGCTACTCCATCCTCTTCATGAATGCCATGACCCCGCTGATAGACAGATACACCAGGGAAAGACCATACGGACTTGTTAAGAGGGCGAAAAGTGCAGATTAGAGAAACCCTGAGGAGCACCTATCCGGTGATCCTGCTTGCAGTAGTAGTGGCAATATGTGTCACTATACTTACCGGCGTCGGTAACATCACCTTGCCCAGGATCGAGGCCATGGAGAAGCAGAAGGTGGAGAAGATGCTCTCTGAGATGTTCCCCCGCATGACCGGTTACACTTTTGAGGATGAAATATACTCCGTATACTCGGGCGACGACACTGTTGGACATGCTTTCATAGCCATCGGAAAAGGATACGGCGGCAACATCAACATCCTCGTCGGTCTTGAGGACGAGCAGACGATAAAGGGCATAATCGTCGTCTCACATACTGAGACCCCCGGGCTAGGAAGCCTGATAACGGAGGATTTCTTCACAGACCAGTTCACATCGGTGACCATCGACGACATGGCACTAAGGCGGGATGGCGGGCAGATAGACGCAATAACCGGGGCAACCATAAGCTCCAGAGCGGTTGCTGAGGCTGTAAGAGTAACGGCGTGGGATAAGGTCGAGCTATTGCGGGGGAACGAGGCGGGAACATAAAGATGAGTACGTCCAAAAAAGAGTTCGTCAAGGGATTGATCACGACCAACCCGGTCTTTGTACTGCTGCTCGGCCTATGCCCGGCTCTCGCAGTTAGCACCTCCATCGACAATGCGCTGGGTATGACGCTGGCTGTTTTCATCGTGCTCCTGGGGGCAAACGTCATAATCGCCGCCATCAGAGGTATCGTCCCCAGCATAACGAGGATTCCCATATTCATTGTCATAATCGCCACCCTCGTTACCCTGGTCAACCTGCTGTTCAATGCCTTCCTGCCCGATCTGCATGCGACTCTGGGAATATACCTCCCGTTGGTGGTTGTGAACTGCATAGTGCTCGGCAGAGCGGAGGCCTTTGCCTCCAAGAACCCCATGGTCCGCTCTATTGCCGACGCTCTGGGGATGACGGTAGGATTCATGATAGCCATGCTCATGATCTCGTTCATAAGGCAGATGCTGGGGACGGGTGAGATGTCGGTATTCGGTTTCCACATCTTCTCTCTGCCTGTCCTCATTGATAGCCCGATGGCGATATTCATACTTCCACCGGGGGGATTCCTGATCATGGGACTGCTGCTGGCACTGCTAAGATGGAAGGGGGTGCTCAAGCTGTGAACGAACTCATAGTCATATTCCTCAGCATGGCTCTCATCAACAACATCATCCTGGTGAGGTATCTTGGGCTTTGTCCCTTCCTTGGAGTATCCAGAGAGCTGAAACCCGCATTCAGCATGGGAATGGCCGTAACCTTTGTCATGTTCGTCGCCTCACTCTCAACATGGGTGATCAACCACTACATCCTCATTCCCTTCGATATTCAGTACATGTTCATAATCGTCTTCATACTGGTGATAGCCTCTCTTGTGCAGGTCATAGAACTCTTCATAAAGAAGACGAATTTCTCGCTCTATTCAGCGTTTGGCATTTACCTTCCGCTGATAACCACCAACTGCGCTGTGCTCGGTGTCACCATCATTAACATGATGGAGAGCTACACTCTACTGGGAAGCCTGGTCTCGGCACTGGGTTCTGGACTCGGCTTCACACTGGTCATGACCATGATGGCAGGTATAAGGGAGAAGCTGGAACTGGCTGATGCCCCCAGGTCGATGAAGGGAGCACCTATAGCCCTGATCACAGCGACGCTCCTCGGTCTGGCTTTCTTCGGTTTTTCGGGCATAGTATGATGTACAGTATTGGATCGGAGGGCTTAGAGTAGGGTGGCTCACATTCCTGCCCTTGTCGGTATAGCGGTAATCTGCGGTCTTATCATCTACCTTGTCTTTGTCAAGGTCCCTCAGAAGGTCAAGGGGCTGGAGAAGACAGAGAAGATAAACGCCATTCTACCCGGGGCTAACTGCGGTGCCTGCGGTCGCCCCGGTTGCTTTGCGTATGCCCAGGCACTATCACAAGACCCCGACCTCGTGACCAAGGAGCCGTGCTCGATGACCCTGAACGACCCGGAGAGAGTTGCACAACTGGAAGACGCCCTCGGCATAACGCTTGATGCGTCCGAACTGAGCAGGAAAGCTGTGATCCATTGCGCTGGGAACTCGGAGGTCGTATGTGACTACTGCGGTGCCATGACATGCAAGGCAGCCGCCCAGATTCTCGGCGGATACAAGAGGTGCCCCTACGCCTGCCTGGGTCTCGGTGACTGTGCAGCCGCGTGTCCCCAGGGAGCGATTTCCATAGATCCTGAGAAAGACGTAGCGGTAGTGGACCAGAGCAAGTGCACCGGATGCGGGCTCTGTGTTGCTGAGTGCCCGGACAACCTGATCGAACTGATCCCGGCGGGAACGAAGATCGTCCTACTATGTAGCTACCAGCCCCTGAAAGATATTCCAGGCAGGGAGAAGTGCGATTTCGGCTGTATCCGCTGCCGGAAGTGCCTGAAGGCTTGCGAACATGAGGCCATGGAGTGGAGCAAGGAAAAGGGTATCGTTCAAATCGTCCAGGAGAATTGCACTCAGTGTCACAAGTGCTTGGAGGCCTGTGAAAGGCATGGACTGATCGATCTCTCGGGGGCACACGAAGAGGATCTCATCAAAGCCAGGTGAACCGCGCGGATTGACCCGCGGAAGACCTCTTGCAGGGACCGCCGATGCCATCCAGGTGAGTTTGAAGTCCCGAACAAACGCCGGGAAGTGACGTGCCGACTCCGGCCCATCTCATCCCGAAAGTGTAATCGGCCTTAGCCAGGCAGACTGGCATACTCCTCAGCCGACCTGAGCAATGCAACCTTTGGCCGCCACATGCGTTATACTATATTAGGGGACGAGTACCGTGTTCAGAGAAATCACCGCAAGACTGTACCTACATGTGCAGATGATGCGAACTGCGCTGTCTAGGTTTTATGCCCAGACCACTCCGCGGGGCAGAGGGATGTTTGTTCTCCTGGCCATCATCTTGCTCATTGCCTCAGCCACCGGTGAGGTCGTTCTCTACCGTTTCGGATATTTTCTCATCGTTGGGATAGCCGCCTGCTATGTCTGGACATGGACAAACCTGCGGCGTCTCGACATGTGGATGGAAGAACAGGGGCTGATCGGACAGGTCGGAGAGGTGTTAACAGGGTCTATCTGCGTGCACAATGACTCGGCGATTCCCACTGGTTGGGTGGAGATAGGTCTGGTCAGTGACATGCCCGGACATGTGTGCGAGGGTGCCACGCGACTGCCGGCCCGGGGATGGGAGCAGTGGAGAACAGAGGTGTTATGTCGTTCGAGGGGCGTCTACACGATTGGGCCACTGATTGCGCAGAGCAGCGATCCCATAGGTCTTTTTCGCATGCAGACAACCCATACACATCCCATCACGGTGGTAGTCTACCCACACGTGGTTGAACTGCCGGAGTTACAGTTGCCGGTGGCAGATCTGTCCGGAGAGGAAAGGGCCCCGATTCACCTTCACACTCGGAGTGCCCAGGCGAGCAGTGTCCGCGATTACAGCAGCGGCGACAGCCTGAATCGGATTCACTGGCCGTCAACGGCAAGGCACGGGCAGTTGATGGCGAAGGACTTCGACTCCGGGAAATCAAGTGACGTGTGGATCATACTGGATCTGGATCGAAGTACACACTTGATCAAGGAAGTGGAGAGAACCGATGAATATGCCGTGACAGTTGCAGCATCCGTAGCACGCTTCGCCCTTTCGCAGCAGTGCTCGGTCGGGCTGATAGCATATGGCGATTACGAGTACGTTCTGGCTCCTTCCGGTGGTACCACACAGATGTCCAGAGTACTGGAGACTCTGTCGTTGTCCAAGACGGAGGGAACTGTCTCTCTAAAAGAGGTGATTGTGGAGAACTCGCCGAAGATTGGGAGATTGGCCTCGACCGTCGTCGTCACTTCATCGACGGCGACCGACTGGGTATCGGAGCTTCAGCATCTGCGGTACCTCGGACTGAGCATTGCAGTAGTTCTTGTCGAGCCGATGAGCTTCGGAGGAGAACGATCATGCACCGAGGCAGGTTTGAGACTCATGAGCGCAGGCATTACATCCTACATGATACGGAGCGGAGACGACATTTCCCGTGCGCTATCTCGTCCGACGACTGTAGCCGATCTATCCGAGCTTGAGCCGTCCGACACAGCTCTACTAACGCCGGTCCTGAATGCATAGAATGGTGTGAAGATGAAGCCGAGAACGGTACCATTGACCACGATAGCATACCTGGTAATCCTGCGTATCAAACACGGCACACTGGTTGCCGCACGGTACGCAAAGAACCTCTTATGGCGTCTGGTGATAGGGCCGGCGGAAGGTTGGACAACCTTCCTGCTGCTCTTAATCTCGGTTATGGTAGCGTTCTGGTCACTCAGGATCGCTCACTCGACTCCGACACCCGGACTGTACAGCATCGCCCTCTGGAGCGTACTGCTCGGCCTGGTGCTGGCCAAGATGCCCCTCCGTGGCTGGCCGCTGGTTACAGGCGGGCTTCTCGTAGGGCTCTATCTGAGTTTCTACTACCTCACAACCCTGAGTGAGGGTGTAACTGCCCTCGACCGGCATGCAGATATCGCAACGCGCATCTCCACATGGTGGCAGGGAATCACAATCGACGCACCATCGCGCGAGTCGCTACCACTGAGCTTCTCTCTTCTCTTTGCATCGTGGACAGCAGGTTTCATCAGTTCATGGTCTCTATTCAGAAAACGAAATATGTGGGGAACACTGATTCCTTGTGGAACGATCGTGATAGCCAGCCTCGCCACAATGCTTCCCAGAGAGCCAGAGCGATACCTTTACCTGTACCTCTTCTCAGCCCTGCTTCTGGCAGCCCGCCTGTATGCACTGCAGCGCAATCATAACTGGGAGCGCAGAGGTATCCAGCGCTTCCCGCGCAGGTCTAAGCTGCGCGCGCCGGATGGCCTGTGGTTTGCTGTAGTGGTGGTGCTTGTTGCCTCGCTGCTACCGACCAGGGCGACGTCGTTTGACTCCATGACTGGAGCATGGAACGCAGCAACCAGACCCATCCAGTTGATGGCATTCGACCTCTACAGAACCCTGGGCGGCATTCCACCCACCAGACCGACTGAGGTTCATTCTTTCGGACGTACACAGACCCTTGGGGGTGCCGTATCTCTGAGAGATGAGCCGGCCATCATCGTCACAACTCCCATACCCATCTACCTGACGGCGAGGAGCTACGATGTCTACACTCACCGAGGGTGGGAAAGCAGCCCGACATACTCGATGTCTCCGGGGTCGGGGTCCGGGTACAGGACGGATGCCGGGCTCATGCACATGCGTGAGATCGATGTTAAAGTCACGACTATGTTGCCGATCAGGCATGGTGAGCCCATCTTCCTCGGTGGCTACCCCCTGTACGTATCGGCTGGCTATATGCTAGAGGCGCTGCAGCCTCCTCGTTACCACCTATCGATTGTTGCGAGCCAGCATGACGCCCTCGACGATGAGGAAGGCTTGCCTGGTGACCTTCAGCAGACACAGCTGCGGCTACAGGACATATCCGATGTCTCTGATCATGCACTCACATCATCGGACATCATCTCTGTCCTGCCCGACGACGTCAGGCTGCTGTCTATCGATTTCACAGGAGGACAGGCTACTCAGGTAACTGTTGAACGACATATCTCGTCCTCCTTGGCCGCAGTTTCATTACTCGCAACGGATCCGCTTGGCCGGGGAGAATCGTACGAGACCGCAGTACTAGTATCTACAGCCAGCGAACGTGATCTACTTGCTGCGGGCACCGACTATCCCGGCTGGATCACGGATACATATCTGCAGCTTCCCCAGGACATGCCATCTCGTATCGCCGACCTATCATGGGAAATCACTGCCGACACCGAGAATCCGTATGAAATGGCTGTCGCCATTCGTGACTACCTGAGAACGCTTGAATACACGCTGGATGTAAGAGCACCACCGCATGGTGCCGACGCAGTTGACCACTTCCTCTTTGAGTTAGAGAGGGGATACTGCACCTATTTCGCATCTGCCATGACCGTGATGCTGCGCGCGTGCCGAGTCCCATCACGTTTTGTGGCGGGATATGTGACTGAGGGTCTGGTAGACGCCTCAGATGACAGCACCGGCGGGTACCCTGTGGACGGGTCGCAAGGCCAGCCCCGCTCGTTCTTCGCAAACAACAGCCACGCCTGGTGCGAGGTGTTCTTTCCAGAGTACGGCTGGATACCGTTTGAACCCACACCTGGCTACGCCATCATCACCGCAGACGGCCTGGCAGGGTTGCCATCCGAGAGTGGAGGGGATGAGAGGGAGATCGCTCCCGACAGAGGAGATGAGCTTGGAGCCTTCCCTGGTCTGCCTGTAGAACCTGGTAACGATGATACAGGCTATCCCGCCCCCTTACCAGGCGAAACACAGCCCGGACAGAAAGGAAGTCTGACGTATATCTTGCCACTGGGCATAGCCGCTGGATTAGCAGCGCTCGGCACCGTCCTCTGGCTGATGCGGAGGCGTCTACTGAAAGAGGTCACGGAGCCTCGAGTGGCATATGCCAGAACAGGATTCCTCGCCGCACTGAGCGGGCTCGGCCCGCACGAGAATCTTACTCCATACGAGTATGGTCACAGGCTGGCAACTGCTGTGCCGGAGGTGTCAGTGCCCCTTGACAGAATCGTGGATGCGTATGTACGAGATCGCTACGGACGAAGTGGCATCACGGGCCAAGACAGGCTCCGGATCGCCGAGGCATGGCCACAGGTGCGCAACCATCTGCTTCGCCGTGCTCTGCGGGGTCTCTTGCCCGGAAGATTCCGATGAGGTCAGGCAGCATTTTGAGCCAGCTGGCATACGAAGGTCAGCCTTCTAAGCGTCTATGGCTAGGAGTGTGAGCGTCTCTCAGACTCGACCCTGACTAACCCAGCCACCCGCCTTACCTCCGGGCACCGCAACCCTCTCCAAAGCCTGCTCAACAATGGAGCTTCTCTCAACACGCTTCATGCGGGCCGCTGGAGTGACTATGATCCGATGCCCCATCACCGGAACCGCCAATTCCTTGACATCGTCCGGCAGAACATAGTCCCTTCCGCGCACGAGTGCCAAAGCCTGACAGGCACGGAACATGCCCAGTGATGCCCGAGGAGAGGCACCCAGGGCTGCATCGTCGTGAGTTCGTGTTGCATGTACCAGTGAGACGATGTATCGCCTTATCTGGTCGTCAACGAAAACCTCCTTGACTACTTCCTGGGCGGCGGTTACCTCGTCTGCAGTTGCCACCGAGCCAAGATTCTCGATGGGATGGTGCACACGTTGGCTATCCATGATTGACACTTCGTCATCAAAAGATGGGTAACCCAGTTGTACCCGGACCATGAAGCGATCCAGTTGGGCTTCCGGCAGGGGAAACACACCCTCATATTCAATGGGATTCTCGGTCGCTATCACCATGAAGGGACGATCGAGCTTGTGAGTTATCCCATCGACAGTGACCTGGCGCTCCTCCATTGCCTCGAGCATGGCCGACTGTGTCTTGGGTGTAGCCCGATTGATCTCGTCCGCCAGCACGATCTGCCCCAGGATAGGACCGGGGCGGAACTCGAACTCACGGGTCTGCTGGTTAAACACCGAGACGCCTGTTATGTCGCTGGGCAGCATGTCTGGAGTAAGCTGTATCCTCTTGAAGAGGCAGTCTATGGACTTTGCCAGGCTCTTGCCCAGCATGGTCTTGCCCACCCCCGGCACATCCTCCACGAGTACGTGTCCCTGGCTCAGCAGAGCTATGACTGCTATCTCTACCTCTCGTCGCTTGCCTACTATGACCTTTTGTATATTCTCTATGATCCTGCTGGCAACATCTTGTGCTGTGGACTGATCCATGCCGGGCCTCCTTTGTTATCACCTAGATCTCATCGCTATTGTGCACCACCTGAGCCACGGTATCCGAGTCACACATTGTAGCAGAGCACAAAGAAGCCGTCCAAAGAGCGTCTGGAGCAGCCTCCGGAGGCACCGCGAGCTCTTTGACTTGATCGGGCATTAGAGGCTACCATTACTGGCTGAACAGAATGAACTGCCGCCTGCAGCAGGCTGAGGCTGATCCGGTCCGGCCGATTACGACTCCACACTCACGCGGATGGCAGGAAGGCCCGCTAAGGACCGGGACACCACAGTCGACCGGGCAAGACCATCACTGTCTAAGAGATCTGGAGCCAGACAACCATGTGGCGAGTCATAGGACAAGACAGGATCGTATCCTTACTTGATTACTGCCTTCGATCCAATGCCATAGCACACGCGTATTTGGTTACAGGGCCGAGGCACGTAGGCAAGGGCACCCTGGCCACGGATCTTGCTTGCGCCCTGAACTGCGAAAAGCCCGAACCACCTTGCGGCGAGTGTGCTTCTTGTCGGCGAATACTGGAGGGCAAGCACGCTGATGTCACAGTTACCGGCCTGGGCTCCGGGGCCGAGATCGGCATCGATGACATTCGAGCATTGCAGCGCCTGGCCAATCTGCCGCCATATGAGGGCATGAGCAAGGCATTCATCATTGATGATGCTGAGTACCTTTCGACGGAAGCAGCGAATGCCTTGCTCAAGATACTGGAAGAGCCTCCGACAAAGGTAGTCTGGCTACTGCTGGCCGCTGAGGAGGGTCGTCTCCTGCCTACAGTCGTCTCCCGCTGTCAGCGACTGGCACTGAGACCCGTGCCATCGGAGAAGATACAGGAGGTGCTCATCAACTCGTACAAGGTAGACCCCGATAGAGCGAGGCTCATGAGCCGACTCTGCCGTGGGTGCCTGGGCCGAGCAATCGCAGCCCTGTCCGGTGATGACATGCTCGAGCGGCGCTCACAACGGCTTGCAGGGCTGTTCCCCTTGCTGACCGCCAGCCTGGCAGAGAGGTTCGCCTATGCCCAAGAGCTGGCAGGCGAGTTAGGCAAGGATCGCCGAACGGGGGCAGAGATCATGGAAATCTGGCTCGACTGGTGGCGAGACCTGATGCTTATCAAAGCCGGGGCCAGGTATGCTATTGTCAACGCCGAACATGCGGTAGCCCTGGAGGAGCAAGCAGAACGGCTCGATCCAACGGACATCAGAGAATTCCTCACCAGTCTCGTTAGGCTTCAGCGGGAATCCTCGACGAATGTCAACCCCCGCCTGGCGCTGGAATCGCTCATGCTCGATTTGCCTGGAGGCGCCGGAGCACACACCCGCAGAGCGAGCATCCGGTCGGAGTTCTGAAAACAGGCAGAACAGGTTATAATAGGCACTGATGGCGAAACCAATAGGAGTCAAGTTCCACTCAAGAGGGAGGGTAGTTGGCTGCGAAGCTTATGATCTGGCTGTGCATGTGAACGACTATGTGGTTGTAGATACCGACCACGGCCCCGATGTGGCAAAGGTGACTACTCTGGAGGCCTCTGCCCGGCCAGGAGAACAGCTACTGAGCATAGTGCGCCTTGCCGCACCGGATGATCTGGAGCTAGCCAGTCTCAAGCTCAGAGAGGAAGCCCTGAGCAAGTGTGCAGAGATGGCGACCGAACTAGGCCTCGACATGAAACCATTGTTGGCTCGTCACGATCCCGAAAGCGAGCGTCTGACCGTATTCTTCAGTGCCCCGGAGAGGATCGACTTCCGGGATCTGGTCCGGAAACTGAATGACGCGCTTCAGATGCGGGTTGAGCTAAGGCAAGCCGGCGCAAGGGACGAGGCCAAACTCCTCGGCAGCGCAGGAAAATGCGGCTATCCTTTGTGTTGCCGGACTTTCCTCCCCGGCTTTGCATCCGTGTCCATCAAGATGGCCAAGGAACAGAGCCTCGCACTGAATCCTATGAAGATATCGGGTATCTGCGGAAGGCTCCTCTGTTGCCTATCGTATGAGAGCAAGGAATACGCTGCGGTGAAGAAGAGGATGCCTCGACCGAGACAGGAGATCCTGACGCCCCGAGGCAAAGCCACTGTGATCAGCACTAACCTGCTGAGGGAAACGGTGACAGTGCTCTTGGAGAACCAGACTGTCACTGAGATGCCTCTTGATCAGCTAGTTCAGGGAGGGTAGATACTTCTGCCACTCGACATGATTCGTGAGCAGATGAAACGGCACATGGAAGCCATCGTTACGCGGAGAACGGGGCTGTCGCAGCAATCTCATACTCGCCTCATCAGGGCTACGTCCGCCTTTGCGCATATTACAGGGAATGCAGGCGCTAACCACGTTCTCCCAGGTGTGCACACCTCCCCATCTCCGGGGTACGACGTGATCCAGAGTTAGTTCTTTGGTCTGCCGACCGCAATACTGGCAGGTGTACTGATCCCGACTGAAAACCTCATACCTGCTCAGTCTTCTTTCATGTCGAGGACGGCTCACCATGTAGACCAGCCGGATGACGGATGGTATCTGGAACACCTCGTTAGCAGAGTGGAGCTCCCCTCTGCTGTTCTCCAGGACCTCAGCCTTGCCCCGAAAGACCAGTACTATAGCTCGGCGCGTGCGACACACGTTGAGGGGCTCATAGCTCTGGTTAAGCACTAGAACCGGCGCATTTGTCATGGCCGCGACCCTTATGTCAGTACTGCGGCTATTGTAGCAAGCTCAGCAGACGGCTGCAACAACTCCGCCCGGCCAGGCCAGTGCAATCTGTGACCGTGAGGACAGCCGGGTCACTATTGTTAATCCCCCCCGCGAGTGGCCTCAGATGACGAAACGACGAGGCAAAGATGGCACGACATGGTGCCCAAGACTGCGGTATCACTGCCACTTGTTCGCAGACCACCGTGTACTGGTTCGTTTGACACGGGAATAGGCCGATGCTACACTGCCTTCGCCTGTGAAGCGTATCGGCATTCTGTACCACCCTCTGTTGGAGAAAGCCCAGACCCTATCTCAACAACTGGAGGACTATCTGTCGTCCCGGGGAGTCTCTTCGTGGCAATGCTCAACTCACGACGAAGAAAAAGCCAGACCACAGTTGGCGGACACGGACTTGATCCTCAGTATCGGAGGAGACGGCACTATCCTGCGAGTGGCCCGAATCATAACTCCCTCATCGGTGCCCATCCTGGGAGTCAACTTAGGCAAGCTGGGGTTCATAACAGAGATCAGGGGCGATGGAGTTCTCTCCATCCTGCCCGGTCTGCTCGAGGGCGATGGGTGGATAGAGGAGCGAGCAATGGTGGAGGCCCAGGTTGAAGACAGGAGCTTCCACGCGCTGAACGACGCGGTACTGCGCAGCATCGCTGTCCGTCTTGTCACCATAGAGGCAGAAGTCGACGGTACTGCCATAGCCACTTACAGGGCGGATGGTATCATCGCAGCTACAGCTACTGGCAGCACTAGCTACTCGTTGGCATCCGGTGGACCGATCCTTCACCCTCAATCGAAAGACATCGTTCTACAGCCTATATCGTGTCATCTGGGGTTGAGCCATGCCATAGTCCTGCCTCCACATAGCATAGTGAACCTTCGAGTTGCCCACAGTGACAGCGTCGTGCTCTGTGTTGACGGGCAAGTCGAGGTGCCGTTATCGACCGGCCAGAGCGTCACCATACGCCTCAGTCATCACACCGTTCGTTTTCTCAGAACCCATGGCCCAGCCTACTTCTACAGCCTGTTGGGAACCAAGTTGAGAGGAGGAGCCACCGGAAGCTCGTACAGGGGTTGATAGTCCCGAGTCGGCGAGTCCTGCGTGTCTCATGCCGAATCGCCTCGATGCCAGATCGAGTTTGACCTTAGCGACGGATGAGCATTGACCGGTCTTACAGTACAGCATCCGAACACGGGGGCCCAATGATGAAGCCAGAGAAGAGGACGGCCACACGACGGGTCTATCGCGGACATGCGGTAGGCATGCGCGTGGATACAGTGGAGACTTCCGGCGGCAAAGAGACGATCAGGGAGGTGGTAGAGCACAGCGAGTGTGTGGCTGCAGTGGTCATCGACGAAGAAGACAAAGTGCTTCTCGTTCGACAGTTCCGCTATGCTGTCGGCAAGTTCCTTCTCGAGATACCCGCCGGCGGAATCGACCCCGGGGAAGACCCACTCGACACCGTGCGCCGGGAGTTGCAGGAGGAGACCGGCTATCTCCCGCGCAGAATAGACAGGTTGGGCGGATTCTACGCCATCCCCGGCTACGGAACTGAGTACCTCCACTCCTTCGTAGCTACCGACCTTGTGTGCAGTCGCCTTACAGCCGAGGATACCGCAGGTATAGACTTGATCCGGGTCCCCGTGGAACAGATAGTACATCTCATCAACTCGGGTGAGATATGTGACGCCAAGAGCATCGCTGCCCTGCTTATGTTCCTTATCTCACGGCAGGCGCAGTAGACTCGCCATTTCGCAGAGTGGTACAGTGGCCTGGTCACCCACACTCATTCTATGACGCTGCCTTCCCTTGACCTACCTGCCGCTTCGCGAAGACAATGAACCGATGGTATAATTGCAGGCGAGGTCAAATGTCCAGAACATTCATCCTTGCCGTACTGGTACCGCTAGCGCTCGCGTTAAGCATTGGAAGCTGCGTTCTCTCCACTTCTCCGGTAGACAGCCCACCCCGGCATGACACCCCTGGTCTACACACCGACCCTGACTGGACCTTCCCTCTACAGAGCGAACCCGCCACTCCGCTGCCCGATTTCCGTCCCGTGATCGCAAGGGCAATGCCTTCAGTGGTATCGGTAACGACAGAAAGGATCTTATCCAGCTTGTTTGGCCCGCGGACCGAATACGGTGCCGGATCCGGCATAATCATCGATGACAGAGGATACATAGTCACAAACAACCACGTGCTTGAGGGTGCCCAGACGATCTTTGTAGAAACGAACGACGGGCAGGTCTTCCAGGCAGATATCGTGGGCAGCGACCCGCTGTCTGACCTCGCGGTGATCAGAGTGGACGCCGAGGATCTACCCTACGCTCAGTGGGGCGACTCAAGCTCACTTGATCTTGGCGAATGGGTGATAGCGATAGGGAATGCCCTCGGAGAGGGACTGAGCGTGAGTGAAGGGATAGTCAGTCGCCTGGATGTATCGGTGAATGTGGAGGGCAATGTCCTCTACGGCCTGATCCAGACCACGGCGGCCATAGTGCCCGGCAACAGCGGCGGCCCTCTTGTGAACATGGCGGGCGAGGTGATAGGGATCACCAGCATCAAGATAGTTGCTCGCGGAGTGGAGGGCATGGGCTTTGCCATCAGCAGCGATGAAGCCAGGATCATTATCCCGGATTTGATCCGTTACGGCCATGTGACGTATCCCTGGCTGGGAGTCGGGTTGTACTCCGTGGACCCCGCGCTGGCTGCCGCAATGGGCCTCGCCGTGGACAGAGGAGCCATCATAGTGGAGTTGGTGCCTAACAGCCCCGCGGACATAGCGGGGTTGAGAGAGGACGACGTCATAGTCGGCTTCGGAGGCTACGAGATAAGCAGCGTTGGAGACCTCGTCAAAGCCATCCGCCGAAGCAGTATCGGCGAAGACACGGAGGTGGTCTTCGTCAGAGGAGAGGACACCAGGACAACCTCAGCGCGCCTCGTTGAACGGCCGACTCCTTAGTACAGGTCGCTTCATTCACATCCAAAGTCCTGACGCCACATCCTGACAGAGCCCGAGACCCGGAATCGCCGGAGCGGCAACTCAAGATGACCAGGATGACCGGGGTGAGTTCCGACTCAGACCTCCGAAGCCCCTCGATCCAGTCTCGCAATCGGACGCTTGGTTCAGACCCATACAGCGCAACTAGCTAGGGTCTATGGTTCATCCGCCTGATGGCCAGAGAGATCTCGCCGCTCGACACGCGATGCTTCTCACAATAAGATCCTTCAGGTGGCAGAGCGTTGGTGAGTTCGTGAGACAATGTCTCTTGCTTGATGTAGTTGGCGAAATCGTCCAGCACTTGCTTGAGCAACGGCTCTTCAGTCTGATAACAGGTGATAATCTGGTCTGTCACGTCAAACCCGGCACTGCGCCTCATATTCTGCAGATGACGCACAAGCTCCCTGCTCACTCCCTCAGCCAGCAACCCGGGTGTCAACCGTGTGCACACTGCCACCCGGTACCTGACGTCGTTTGCCACGCTGTAGTCCGGCATGTCCGAATCCACCTTCGAGGCACTTTGTCTGTCCGTCGCGCTCACAACCACCAGCTGCTTAACGTTTATCTCCTCAATCACTTCTTCCGCCAGGCGCTCCAGAGATCTCTTTTCACCTTCGGTCTCCACTGTGACGACGGCTTCCTGCAACGGCTGGCGCACCTTGATACCTGCCTTAGCTCGCGCCGCCCTGCCCAGGCTGGATACCTTCATTGACAGCACAACGTCATCGTTCAGCCTGTCATCTATCTTAGCCTCATCCGCTGCCGGAAAATCAGTCAGATGGATGCTCTCGCTAGCCGCAGGATCGACCGAGCGCGCCAGGTTCTGATGTAGCTCTTCAGCCACGAAAGGCACAAAGGGAGCTAGCAGTCTGGACAGGGTAGTCAGGCATTCATACAACGTAGCGTATGCTGCCAGCTTATCAGCATCGCTCTCGCTCTTCCAGAAGCGGCGGCGGTTTCTCCTAACATACCAGTTAGAGAGAACGTCCACGAATCCCTCAATCTTGCGTGTAGCGGCGGTGGGGTTGTAGTTATCCATCGACTTCGACACCTCGCTCACCAACCGGTTAAGCTCTGAGACGATCCATCTATCCAGCTCAGTCCCATTCCCCTGTGTCAGGTGAGGCCTGACCAGGTGCTCGCACGTCATAGCAGTCCTGTCACCAAAGTCTATGTTGGCATAGAGAGTGAAGAAGGAATAGGTGTTCCACAGTGTAAGAAGGAATTTCCGTGTGGTTTCCTCAAGCACCTTGGTGGAGAAGCGATGGGTGTCCTCTCCCGCCGTGGAGACGAGCATATACCACCTCAAAGCATCAGCACCATACTTGCTGAGTATGGCCCAGGGCGCAACAACATTGCCCTTTGACTTGCTCATCTTCTCACCACGGACATCAACGACATGCCCGAGACAGATCACGTTTCTGTAGCAGGGGCGGCTGAACAGCAGAGTGGATATGGCATGCAGACTATAGAACCAGCCCCGGGTCTGATCCACAGCCTCGCAAATGAAGTCGGCCGGGAAACTCAAGTTGAAACTGGCCTGGTTCTCAAAAGGATAGTGCCACTGAGCCAGCGGCATGGCTCCGGAATCAAACCAGCAGTCAACCACTTCGGGCACGCGCTGCATCCTGCCACTGCATTTCGGACACGAGTAGGTGATTCCATCTACAAACGGCCGATGCAGATCCAGAGGACTGGTCAGGCCGCTAACCCCGGGTTGCCTGCTTAGCCCCTCAATGCTTTCGATGCACTCGCAGCTGCCACACGAAGAACAGCGCCATACATTAAGTGGAGTTCCCCAGTATCTCTCTCGAGAAAAAGCCCAGTCGACATTGTTCTCCAGCCAGTCGCCAAAACGGCCGTGCTTAATGTACTCGGGGAACCAGTTGATCTCCCTGTTGCCCGAGATGAGTTCCTCCTTCATAGCTGTGGTTCTGATGTACCACGCCGGTTTGGCAAAGTAGAGCAGAGGAGTCTCGCATCTCCAGCAGAACGGGTAGGTATGGACGATTCTATCGCTTCGATAGAGCAGGCCGCGCTCTTCGATGTCCTCCACAATCGAAGCATCAGCATCCTTGACGAACCTTCCTGAAAAGGAATAGCCTCCGATCACCTTGCCATCCAGGTCTACCGGCTGCACGAAGTCCAATCCGCTGCTCATGCCGATATCGAAGTCAACCTCTCCGAAGGCAGGGGCAACATGCACCACACCCGTACCTTCATCAAGCGAGACGAAGTCGGCTCCGATAACGGGGTAGGTTAGGTCATCCCTTGGCTCCACTGCGCACAGCGTCGGCAACTCAAGCCGTTGAACGTCAAAACAGTGAGGGTTGAACAGCGGCTCATACTGAAGGCCAACAAGAGCTGCTCCAGAGACAACCGATGCCTGCGTATACCCCTCACATCCGGTCGCATCCACAAGCGCCGCAGCCAACACCAGGTAGTCCCGATCGCCTTCCAGCACGGCATACTCGGCATCCGGAGCGACTGCCAGTGCGGTGTTTCCCGGCAGCGTCCATGGCGTTGTCGTCCAGGCCAGGAGGAACACCGGCTTGCTGACCGGGTCGGAAGGCTTACCTAGGGAATGGAACTCCGCTCTCTTCCTGAATGAGGCGGGGTCCAGCCTGAACTTGACGTAGACCGAGGGATCCTCGGTGTTCTCGTATCCTTGAGCAACCTCGTGAGAACTGAGAGAGGTGCCACACCTGGGACAATGCGGAGTTACCCTGTAGCCTTGATATATCAAGCCCTTGTCCCATAACTGCTTCACAATCCACCAGCAGGACTCAATGTAGGCGTTGTCCATGGTTACATAGGGCTCCCCCATGTCTAACCAGTAGCCAAGCCGTTCAGTCACGGCTTCCCATTCCTGAATATACTTGAGCGCCCTACGACGACAGTGCTCGTTGAATCGAGCCACCCCGTACCCCTCGATCTGAGTCTTACTGGTTATGTCCAGAGCCTTCTCCACCTCCAGCTCGACAGGCAGGCCGTGGGCATCCCAGCCCCCCTTACGGGGCACGTGACATCCCTTCATCGTCCGGTACCGGCACACGACGTCTTTGTACAGACGAGGCAGCACGTGATGAACGCCGGGACTGCCGTTGACGGAGGGCGGCCCCTCATAGAAGGCAAAGTGCGGACCACCCCTTCTTGCTTGAACGGTCTTGTCGAAGATACGCTGCTCCTTCCAGAAGCTCAGGATGCTATCTTCGAGTTGAGGGAAGTTGACCTTGGATTCTACCTGCCGGAACATGGCTAGCTCTGCCTCAGCAGGACAACGACCTTTCTCTCTTCGCCGTCGCCGATACTATGAGTTGTAACATCAGGATTGTCAGCGAGCGCTAGATGAACGATACGCCGCTCGTCAGCGGGCATCGGCTCCATGTTCATGGAACGGCGCCCCGATTTGACCTGCTCGGCAAGATAGAGTGCCAGCTTCTGCAGCGACTCATAGCGACGCCGCCTATACCCCGCCACGTCAACACTCAAGGGCACCCAGGACTGCAAGCGCCTGGTAACTATCAGCTTAGTGATGTACTCCAGAGAAGCAAGCGTCTGGCCCCTGCGACCTATGAGGATGCCCAGGTCATCACCCGTGATGTCGAAAGCCAGCGGGATCTCAGCAGATAGCAGATCAACCTTGCCATTGACATCCAGAAGCTCGAGGAGGTCATTCAGGACATCTGTAGCGACGTCTATCACCTCATCTTCAGCGACCTCAGGAGGAGCCTCCTCTGTAGCAGGTTTAGGGATAACCCGTATCACCGCGTCCCTGCCTCCTAACCCGAGAAGCCCTGCCTTCCCCTCCCTGACAACTTCCACCTCTAGTCGGTCGCGAGGGACACCCAGTTGTGCTTCTGCCTTCTCTATAGCTTCTTCCACCGTAGTGGCAGATATTTCGATCTCTTCCATAGCACAGAACCTCCCTTCCCGATTTGCCGCCCTCTACACGACGCCGGCCTATCTCCCTTTTGGCGCCGCAGACTCAAACGGAGAACTGATCTTGAGATAACCCCAGCCACCGGTGGCAAAATACTGAGTTACGATGCCGATTATGTTTGAAACAGCCCAGTACAGAGCCAGGCCGCTGGGGAACATCAGGGTTAGCATGCCGAACATCAACGGCATCATAAGGGTCATCATCCTCGCTGTCGACTGCTGCTTTGGATCAGCTGACGGCGCCTGTGTCATCTTCTGCTGCACCCACATTGAGCCGCCTACTACGATGGCCAGGATAAAGTAAGGGTCGGGACTTCCCAGGTCCAGCCACAGGAACCGACTACTCAAGGGAATCGCGTTCCTGACCACATCCCAAGAGTAGAGATGACGATGCAGAGAAAGCAGGTTTTCAGGCGTGGTGGCCAGGGCTCTCATGATCGACTGGTAGAGAGCAATCCAGATGGGAAACTGGACCAACATCGGCCACAGGCAGCCCAGAGGATTCACTCCTGCTTCCTTGTAGAGCTTCATCATCTCCTGCTGAAGCTTCTGCTGATCCTTGCCGTATTTCTTCTGCAGTTCCTGCATCTTTGGCTGCAGGTCCTGCAGAGCCTTGGTCGACTTAAGTTGCCGCTTGTTGAGAGGCCAGGAGACAAGACGGACAATAACGGTAAGGGCGATGATCGCCAGCCCGAACTGACCGGCCAGAATGTGCGTCAACGCAATAAGCACATTGAGAATCGGGTTCAGTATAATCAGATACCATATCTCAAGCATCGTACGCTATCCTTATTCTTCAGCCGTCAAGGAGAGTTCCCAGGTTACCCGACCCTTCTCCACGTCCACAACATACAGCTTGTCTTCTGCCCGAATGTAGGCCAGGCCCTCGCTAGCGCAGAATGTACTCTCAACCTTCGCATCGAGCTGAACACTCACCAAAGGCACCGTCCTATCCTGAAGTGCAGAACCCAGGTCAAACACATAGACATCGCCCGATTGGTCAGCAACTATCAGCAGGTCATCCATGATTACAGGTGACGACACTATCGGGCTTCCGGCATCGAACTCCCCAAGCTTGTCACCCGCATCAGCATCAAACAGATATAGTCTACCATCCAGGGAGCCTGCATAGACCACCCCCTCGTAAACCACCGGAGCAGCCCAGAACCATTTGCCTCCCTGGAATTTCCAACTGTGTTCATTGGCACCGATCTCAATCGCATACAGGTTGTTGTCAAAGGAACCCACGTATACTGTGTCTCCATAGATGACCGGTGCGGAGGCAAAACCTGCCTCCAGTTCAAAGGCCCAGTCGAGCAGTTCGCCCGTTTCGGCAGACAACGCATAGATGTGACCTTCGAAGGTGCTCACATAGAGAGTGTCGCCCATAACAGTCGGGCTGGTCCAGAGCTTATCTGCCAGACGTTCGGATTCCCACCTGCGCGTAAACGTCGACAGAGTGAGGGCATGAACTCGGCCATCTGAGCTACTGACGTACAATGTATCATCAGATATGACGGGGCCACCGACAATCGTTCCCATATATGCTCCGCCTCTCGGGTATTCCCAGATGACCTCACCGTCTGTTACGCCCAAGGCGTGCATCCTGCCGCCCTGAGCTGTGTATGTGCCGATGTAGACAAAGCCATCGACGACTACGGGTGTGGTGTATATGGCCGCGGCGACGACCGACGGACCGCATCCCAGACCGCCAGCAGCCTCAGCGGCACTCGTACGAGACCAGAGCAGATCTCTAGTAGTCGCGTTGATGGCGACCACCCTGCCATCCGCGGTGCCCGCGTAGATGACGCCGTCATGAAACGCTGTCCCCGACCATCCGCTTGCCGGCTGGCCTTGACCGGGAATACAGGAAACCCCGAACGAACTGAGCACCAGCACAGCAACGAGCAATGAAATCTTCACTTGCTTCATCTCGATAGACAGCTAGGGTACAGGGTCATATCCCCCTTCGGTAAAGGGATGACATCTAAGGATCCTCCTGGCCGCCAATGACGTACCCCTGAAGAACCCGTACCTCTTTATCGCCTCGAACGCATACTGAGAACACGTAGGCCTGAAACGACATACGCTAGGCATGACCCTGGACAGGCTGTTCTGATAAATCCTTATCAAACCCAGAGCTACTCCGCTCATTCGCAGTTCTCCAGCAGATGCCCCCGTGCTAGAAGCCGGGTTACCGCCCTCTGCATCTGGTGAAAGTCAGCCTTGGCCGCCTGAGGCCGCGCGATCAGGACGATATCCCATCCGGGCTTCAGCGGCTGTTCCCTCATTATCTCTCTAAGCAACCTCTTCAGGCGATTGCGTTGCACCGCCTTGCCCACCTTCTTGCTCACAGAGAAGCCGTACCGGCTAAGGGACAAGCTATTGGGTGTCGCCTTCATCACAGCCAAGCCGTTCACCCATGTTCTGCCTTGTTGGTACACCAGTATGTACTGCGCCCTGGTGCTTAAGGCTCGAGGCTCCTTCATACACAGGATGGCGCTAGACTGGAGTGAGCTTGTACCTCCCCTTAAGACGCCTTGCCCTGAGCACCCCTCTTCCCCCTCTGGTGGACATTCGAGCACGAAACCCAAGGCTGCGCTTACGGGGAATCCTCTTGGGTTGATATGTACGTTTCGGCATTCCTTAAACCGTCGACCGTGATAGGCCCACGCCTCCTGTCTTCCAAATATGAGTCGGTGCATAAGGCAACATGGCAAGGTAGCGAGCTCTCTTGATAGCATGTGACAGGGCTCTCTGATGCTTCGCACAGGCTCTGCCCCTCCGTCGCGACACTATCTTACCCTGATTGGTGATATAGCGAGCCAACATCGGAGCATCCTTGTAGTCAATCCTCACTTTCCCCTTACAAAAGGGACAAAACGCTGGCCGGGGCGTAAAACCCCTCCTTCTTGGTCTTCCAATATCAGCCAAATCTTCTATCCTCCATTCTAGTCAAAAGGTATATCCTCAGGCTCGATATCCCCTTCTTCGGAAAGGGCAGCCTCAGTTCGCTTACCGAGGAACAGCACCCTGTCTGCAGTCACCTCAAGGCTGGTGCGCGTCTGCCCGTCCTGCGCTTCCCAGTTCCTGGCGTGGAGTCTCCCCTCCACGTAGACCTGCCTCCCCTTGGACAGATACTGATTGCACTGCTCGGCCTGCTTACCCCAGACGCTGATCCTGAACCAATCTACTTCTTCTCTAGTCTCTCCGGCAGAAGTAGTGTAACGATGATTAGTGGCAATACGAAAAGAGGTAACCGCCTTCCCGTCAGGTGTATACCTCATCTCCGGATCGGAACCCAGGTTGCCAACGAGTGTTACTTTGCTTAAGCTTGCCATGTCAGTCGCTCAGCTTCACCACAAGATACCGCAAAATGTCCCCTGAGGCGGTCATCTCTGCCTCAAACTCCTTGACCGGCTTCGGACCCAACTTGAAGCGCGTATGGAAATAGTCCGCCTCCATGAACTTATCTATAGGATAGGCGAACTTTCTTCTCCCCCATCTCTTAACCTCTTCCACCTCTCCACCGTGCCCGCTGATAGATTCAGTCACCCTACCGATGATCTGGGAGACTCCGTCTTCATCAAGCTCAGGGTTGACTATAGCTACCAATTCGTAATCACGCATAACCCAGTCATTATATCACAGCGCGAAAAATGACAACAAGGCGAGTTCTCAACCCTAGACTGCAGCCGGGCATATTGCCGGATAATGCTGCCGCGCTCAGCGGAACTGCCCGGATGCTAGAACACCATACAGAGCCGGTGCTATAATGCCTTCGATGAGAGTATCTGAGTTAGGGGAGTTCGGCCTGATCGACCGCATAAGAACCATCATCGCCGAATACCGTGACTGCGCACACACCCCGTGGCAGGAGATCCTGGTAGACACAGGTGACGATGCGGCAGCCTGGCAGAGCGACGGCACAGTTCAGCTGGCTACTACAGATACTCTTGTGCAGGGTGTACACTTCGATCTGGACATCGTCGGCTGGGAGGAGTTGGGCTGGAAGGCGCTGGCAGTGAACCTCAGCGACATAGCCGCTATGGGTGGTGTTCCCGAATACGCATTGATATCCCTGGCGATCCCCGGCCAACTCGACGCAGATGACGTATCTGAGTTCTGCAGAGCCCTGGCACACTTCGCCCGCCAATGCGGAGTGGCGATAGTCGGAGGCAATATCTCCACCGCGCCAATCGTGGTGATAACCGGAACAGTGATAGGCCGCGCCAGAGGCGCTACGATACTGAGACGATCGACAGCCTCGCCCGGAGAGAGGATCGCGATCACCGGATATCCGGGGCTCTCGGCGGCCGGACTGGAGATGCTTACACGCAAGACAGTGATGGATCAGGAAGTAGCCGAAATCCTGAGACGGGCTCACTTCAGACCGGTTCCGAGGATAAGAGAGGGACAGGTCCTTGTCGACCATGGGATCAGGACCGCTATAGACACAAGCGATGGACTTGTCGCCGATCTCGACCACATATGCGAGATGAGCAGGGTCAACGCCCGAATCTGGGTGGACCGGGTGCCGGTACACCGGGTACTCAAAGCTCATTTCCCCAACCACAGGGAACTGACCCTCTGTGGGGGAGAGGACTACGAGCTTCTGTTCACCGCCGATGAGGACCGCCTGGCCCGGGTCAAGCTGGCCCTGGATTGCCCGGTGACCGTGATCGGTGAGATCACAGAAGACGCTCAGAAACCAAGGGTGACTGTGGTGGACAGTAAGGGAAGTGCCGTTCAATATGATAGAAGGGGATGGCAACACTTCAGGGATGAGATCTCTAAGAGTGGATTCAGACAGCCCGGAACAAACTCACCTCCTGGGAAGCTATCTGGGAGAACTGGCCCGGAGCGCTGACGTCTTCCTGCTTGTAGGCGAACTGGGAGCAGGAAAGACCTGCCTTGTCCAGGGCATCGCGCAGGGACTGGCAGTGAAGGAACATGCCTTCAGTCCATCCTTCGTCTTACTCAGGGAGTATCACGGCAGGCTTCCCCTCTACCACATCGACCTCTACCGCCTGGAACACGTCAGCGAGGTCGCCGACCTGGGGCTGGAGGACTATCTATACGGCGACGGAGTCTGCGTCATCGAGTGGGCAGATAAGGGGCCAGGGATAGTACCCAATGAGGGCATGAATGTCTCGCTGCACTATGTGCCGGACTATCAGATGAGACGCAGCATCATCCTGAGGCCGCGGGGCGAACGCTACCTCGAACTGACGGATGATCTGAAAAGGAGGGCAGAACTCAGTCTGAAGATGCAGCGTGCTTGACCTCGTGGATCTTGCTCTATCATCCTCGCCCTGTGTCCCCAGAGAATGCACAAAATCGCCTCAGGAAGGGCGTTCGGGGTTTCCCCTATGGAACTGACGATAGATACTTCCTCCAACAGGGCCAGCGTCACCCTCTCTCATAGGGGTGAGGTGCAGTCTTCGTTTGCCTGGCTCACTGCCAGCAACCACAGCAGGGAACTGCTCCCTAACCTGATCTGCCTGTTACAGCAGGCGAGAGTAAAGCTGAGCTCTGTGGAGGCGGTCATCGTAGCGAGAGGCCCCGGCAGCTTCAACGGACTACGAGTGGGCATAAGCACTGCCAAGGGGCTGGCACTTGTCCTGGAGGTCCCGCTGCTCGGTGTAGACACGCTGGAGGCCGAGGCTTTCACCTTCGGCTTCACCGGATTTCCTCTTCGGCCGATTCACAGGGCCGGCCGTGAGGAGATAGCTACTGCCCTCTACCGACAGGAAGATGATGAATGGCACTGCCTGGAAGAGACACGCCTCACTACGGTGAGGGCTTTGTGCCGCCAGACCAGACGGAGGACGCTCTTCTGCGGCGAAATACCCGCAGATGTTATGAGCGACATGCTGCAGAGTCTGGGCAAGAAGGCTATAATTCCCACGGGCAACAGCCCATTCAGGGGCAGCGCTCTGGCTCAGTTAGGATACCGCAGGTTGAGCAAGGGAGAACGGGACGACCCGATGACGCTCCAGCCGCTGTATCTTCGACCTCCTAACATAACGAAGCCGAGAGTCAGGACGCCCTGTTCCATCACTGTCAGCGAAACAAGGGAGAAAGACAAGTGGAGATCTCCAGACTAGCCGTCGATTACACGCCGAGATTCTGCTTTGCCTGCGGGAAGGAGAACCCCATAGGTCTCAAGCTGAAGCCGGTTCACGACGGAGATCAGGTCATCGCGGACTTCACCCCAGGGCAGTTTCACCAGGGCTGGAATGATGCGATACATGGCGGCATTCTGTATACACTTCTTGATGAACTCGCCTTCTACGCCATCCTTTGCAACGGCGTTGAGTTAGCCGTTACCGGCAAGAGCGAGGTGAAGTTCAAGAAGATAGCGCCCGTCAGCGAGCCTCTGCGCGCCTCCGCCCGGGTTACCAAACTGACGAGAAGACTGGTGGAAGTCCGAGCCCTGCTTACCCACAGCGATAGTTCGGTCATAGCCGAAGGCGACTTCCTGTACTACGTCGTGAGACACTCCAATAGGGCCATCCTCTGGGATATGGACGGCGTGATCGCAGATACCGGCCGGCTCCACTTCGCCGCATGGCAGGAGACATTCGCCAGGAGGCGAGTAACGTTCACCGAGGAGGACTTCACCAGGCTCTTCGGCGCACGAAACGACTTCATAATCAGAAGCGTGATCGGTGACAACCTCTCTGCGGAGGATGTGACAGCCATAGCAGGTGACAAGGAAGAGGCGTTTCGGAGGAAGGCCGCGGGGAATATCAAGCCCCTTCCCGGAGCACTGAGCCTGCTGGACAGCCTCGGGAAAGGCAACTTCAGGCTGGGCCTTGTATCTTCGGCGCCCATTGAGAACATCGAACTGGTCATGGGTGAACTAGGCCTGGAGGCGGTGTTTGACTGCATTGTCTGCGGTAGGGACGTCTCTGAAAGCAAACCCAGTCCGCAGATATTCCTCACGGCTGCCGAGAGACTCGGGCTAGCGCCTGGTGATTGTCTGGTGATCGAGGACTCTCCCCTCGGCGTAAAGGCAGCTACAGCTGCGGGAATGAGGTGCCTCGCCGTGGCGAGCACGCGTCCGTCGCAGGAACTCGAGGAGGCCGACAGAGTAGTCGGTTCACTGGAGGATTTGGATTTGATCACCCTCCTCACAAGGGTCTAGAAAGGAGCCATTTGAAGATGGAGAAGAGCCTGGTACTCATAAAACCGGATGCCGTACAACGCGGTCTGGCGGGTGAGATCATCTCCCGCCTTGAGAAGAAGGGACTCAAGATCGTTGCCATGAAGATGCTGCGAATGGATGAAGCCATGGCCCAACGGCACTATGCCATTCACAAGGGGAAGCCGTTCTACAAAGACCTGGTGCGCTTCATCACCTCAGCCCCGATCATCGCCATAGTCTTTCAGGGCAACAGTGCTGTGGAGGCGATAAGGCAGATGGCGGGGCTAACTGATCCGGCCGAGGCCTCCACTGGCACAATAAGGGGTGACATGGGCATGGACATAGGGCACAACCTGATACACGGCTCGGATTCGCTGGAAAACGCCTCGACGGAGATAGACCTGTTCTTCACAGCGGGGGACATCGTGAGCTACGAACGCGAGATCGATCGCTGGATCTACTGAATCCTGACCACCGGGACCGCCTTATCCCATAGCTTGTCCAGTTGATAGTAGTCCCTCTCTGTTGGCGCGAATATGTGGACGATAACCGAGCCGAAATCGGTCAGCATCCAGCCGGAGTCAGAAGTCCCTTCATTGTGATGGGGCAATACTCCCTTGCGCTTGAGGATCTCTCCGATATCCTTCCAGATAGCTTCGATATGACGCCAGTTGTCTCCTGTGCAGATGACGAAGTAGTCGGCAAAAGAGCACACGGCCCTTACGTCCAGCAGGGCAATATCCCTTGCTTGCTTATCGGACGCCAGTTCCGTAGCCAGGCGCGCTATTTCCTCTGCTTCCAGAAAGCCGGTCACCTCCTTCTCTAGTATATCACCTGCGGCAACTCGTGAACAGCCCGATCTGATCAGTACGCACAGGAACTCTGTGCAGAGATAGCAGCAACTCCAGCAATTCCACGAGCGTCGTTTTCCGGCCTACCGCATTTCTGCTATACTAACACAGTACAGTCACATGCAGGCAAAATGGTGGCGTAGCGGCTTCTTCTACATGCTATTACTGGTAGCAGTGGTGGCCCTCGTCCTCTTCGCCTTGAACAGCCTAACCGGAAGACCCGACGAGGTAAGTCTCTTCCAGTTCGTTGAGGCGGCTCAGCAACAGGAGATCGACACCATAGAACATGACGGCCAGAAGCTGACCGGCCTGAAGGACGATAAGGCCCTGATCACAACGGTGTTTAGGGGTGATACGGATGCTGTTGTCGACCGCCTGGAGAGAGAGGGAGTCAACCTTCGGGCCGAAGGAATACAGTTCTACGCGGTTGAGAGCGGCTTCGACTGGGGCTCGATAGCCCTTACGGTGCTCCTGCCGATCATGCTGCTCGGTGCCCTGTTCTACTTCCTCTTCTTCCGCGCCGCGCGGGGTGCCGGCACACAAGCCTTCAATTTCAGCAAGAGCAAGGCGCGATTACGTCTCGACAACAGACCCGATGTTACGTTCGCCGATGTCGCCGGGGCAGAGGAGGCCAAAGAGGAGGTTCAGGAGATAGTGGAGTTCCTCAGGGCTCCCCAGAAGTTCCAGGCCCTAGGGGGACGTATCCCCCGGGGCGTGCTCCTGGTAGGACCTCCGGGAACCGGCAAGACTCTGCTGGCCAAGGCCGTAGCCGGAGAGGCCAGGGTGCCGTTCTTCTCTATCAGTGGAAGTGAGTTCGTCGAGATGTTCGTCGGTGTGGGTGCGTCCAGGGTCAGGGACCTGTTTGAGCAGGCCAAACGTAATGCACCATGCCTGATGTTCATCGACGAAATAGATGCGGTAGGCCGACACCGTGGAGCGGGTCTGGGGGGAGGGCACGACGAGAGGGAACAGACGCTCAACCAGATCCTGGCCGAGATGGATGGCTTCGATACCAGCGCCAACATCATCGTCATGGCTGCCACCAACCGCCCCGATATTCTGGATCCCGCCCTGCTTCGTCCCGGACGCTTCGACCGCCACATAGTGATCGACCTGCCCGACATAAAGGGCCGCAAGGCGATCCTGGAGGTGCACGGCAAAGGTAAGCCGCTGTCCAATGACGCCGACCTGGAGACCGTTGCCAAGGGTACGCCCGGGTTCAGTGGCGCCGACTTGGCCAATCTTGTCAATGAAGCCGCCATCCTGGCTGCCCGGCGTAATAGGCAGGACATAACACTGAAGGAGCTTGAGGATGCCGCCGACCGCACTATGGCCGGACCGGAGAGAAGAAGCCGGGTGATAAGCCCCAGAGAGAAGGAGATAATCGCATACCACGAAAGCGGGCATGCCCTTACCGCGAGGATGTTGCCCAATGCCGACCCCGTCCACAAGATCTCAGTCGTCGCTCGGGGCATGGCAGGTGGCTGGACGCGCTTCTTGCCGGCGGAAGACCGCTATTTATGGACAAAGTCGCAATTCCACGATAGGCTGGCCGTGGGCCTGGGCGGACGTGTTGCCGAGGAGATCATATTCGGCGACGTGACTACCGGCGCTCAAGACGACCTGCAGAAGGCGACCAAGCTGGCTAGAAAGATGGTCGTTGAGTTCGGCATGAGCGAGAAGCTGGGTCCACGAACGTTCGGCCAGAAACAGGAACTCGTCTTCCTGGGCCGTGAGATCAGCGAGCACAAAGACTACGGCGACAAGATAGCCGATGCTATCGATGCCGAGGTTCACGCCATCGTCCAGCAGGCCTACAATACCGCCAAGAAGGTCCTTAGCGCGAACACCGAGAAACTGAAACAGCTCGCTCAGGAGCTCATATCTCATGAGACACTTGATCAACCCGACCTCGATCGCATCTTCGAGGGCCTGTCCAAAAGCCCGGCCACCGGCTGACCCTGCGACGCCGATCAACGGAGCCCCCCTGACATACTCGGAGAGCCAGAGCAGCCGGAATAGAGACCGAAGGACCGCGCCGAACTACGGCAGTCCGGCAAAAACTATCACCAGACCCACCACTATCATGGTCACCCCCAGGGCCAGTAGACCGAACAACAGCTTCATGCTCATACGTAGATTCCTCTCAAGCCCCGCTCGCAGCAACTCCGTCGACGGGCAGGAGCCCATGACCCAAACTCCCCTATGTAGCACTTCACAACAGTCCCCCCGAGACGGGGACGGTGAAAGAAAAGCGGCTGCCTCTTCCCAGCTTACTCTGAGCCTCGATCTTCCCCCCGTGAGCTTCCACCATTCGTTTGGCGATGGTGAGTCCCAGGCCGCTGCCCCCGGTAGCCCTGGCACGTGACCTGTCGACCCTGTAGAAACGCTCAAAGACATTGGGCAGATCCGCAGCGGGAATGCCTTCACCCGTATCAGCTACGCTGACTTCTACCCAGTGGCCCTGCCTTGCAGCAGCGACAACGATAGTGCCGCCCTCTCCGGTATGAGACACAGCGTTCTCGAGCAGATTATGCAGCACCTGACTTATGCGTTGCCAGTCGATCTTAGCCTTCGGTAGCCGCTCGGGGAGGTCGAGCGACAGGGAAATCCCCTTGGCTGCAACTTGAGGCTGCCAGGAGGCAACGACTTGCTTGACGAGGTCAGCGACATCCTCTGTCTGGAGGACCATCTTAAGCTCGCCGGCCTCGGCAAGGCTTAGCTCCTGCAACTCATCGACCAGCCGCGACAGAAGAGCTGCCTCTTCATTGAGCGAACGGATGGTGGCTGCGTCTGGTTTCACTACTCCGTCATGAATCGCCTCGAGGTAGCCCCGGATATTCGAGAGAGGAGTTCTCAGTTCATGGGCAACATCTGCGACCAGGTTGCGCCTCAATTGCTCTGCGTGCTCCAGATCGGCAGCCATGGCGTTGAACGCTTGAGCGAGAACCTGTACCTCGCCCTTTTCCTTGAGTCGCACCCTGTGTGACAACTCTCCCCTACCCAATCGCCCGGCAGTTGTGGCGAGGGCGCCGATGGGCGAGGACATCCTCCGCGACAGAACAAAGGTCAACAACAGAGCGATCCCAATTGCCAGCAGTCCCCCCACTATGAGAAAGCGGTCTATGGCCTCTGCAAACGCTCGTGGTGAACCCGCATCGTCGCCGGCCAACTGCGACGGATCCATGTAAAGGGTGAGAGTAATCGGCTCCTCCCAGTCTTCAGAGAAGACGACAAAGTATTTCCCCGGAGGACCGCCTGTTGCCGGACGCCGGTACTGCTGCCCCGGACCGAACTCGCCCTGCGAGTCCGCGATGACCACTCCAGCCACGTCCGTAAGCACAATACGTGACCCGAACAATGCCGACCTGTTGCTTGCGACATACTGAACCCCATCCCAGCTCCCATATTCGTAATAGTGGCCGGCCAGCACATCCTGTGTATCAACGATGAAGATCTGTTCCCTTATCTCCTCGTAACGTTCGATCTCCCCTCTAATGCCACTGCTGACGAAGCCGTAGATGGTCCCGATGGTCACCACGATCACCAGCGCGAACGCTACCAGCAGTCGGAACCACAGGCTGTGTATCACTCCTCATCTCCGACGAATTTGTAGCCTGCTCCGTATATCGTCTTAATGTACCTCGGATGGTTCGGTGAAGGCTCGATCTTACGCCGCAGATTCAGTATGTGAACATCGATGGTACGATCAAACCCTGCAAAATCATAGCCCAGAGCCTTCTCAATAAGATCTCCCCGGCTGAAGACCCGCCCCGGCTCACGGCAGAGCACCCCCAGCAACTTGAACTCAACATCCGTCAAGGCCAGCGGTTTTCCGGCAAGCCAGGCTTCTCGTCTGACGAAGTTCATAGCGAGTTTGCCATGTGTGACCTCCACCGGGCCGCGCTCTCCGGGAAGCCGCCTCAGCACCGCCCGTACCCGGGCCGCTAACTCCCTGGGACTAAACGGCTTCGTCACATAGTCGTCTGCTCCCGAGTCCAGGCCCGTTAGCTTGTCCTGGTCGGTTGTCCTAGCGGTAAGCATGATGATCGGCACATCACACTCGTGCCTGAGGGTGCGACAGACCTCGAGGCCATCGATGTCGGGAAGCATGAGGTCGAGCACAATGATGTCGGGATTCCCATCCCTGGCTACTCGCAGGGCCTCAACCCCATCATGGGCAGTTAGAACATCGTAGCCGTCCCTGTTCAGGTACAGCTTGACCAGCTCCACGGTTTTAACATCGTCATCAACTACGAGAACCTTCTTCTCCGGCAACTCCGACCTCCTGGCTGCTTTCTGTGCCACTTCATGTTATATCAGAAATGTTAACAAATTGTTAATCCTCGAGGCTCTCCGCCCGGGAACAACTCGTGCCAGACTCCCCAATCAACACGAACCTGGAGCCACCTGCAGCACACAGGCTCAAGGCGGTCCGGTGCGCCGACGGGCCGGACGCCGCCGGCAAGCCTTCTCCGATTGACATCATCGTATGAGGGGACTATAATCGGCCTTGGAACGGGATATTGAAAATGGAAACGAAGGGATCACCGGATCCAGATCATAGACGTCGACAGATTTCTGTTTTCGTTCGATGGTGGTGGGGTTTGAAGTAGAACGCGCCACTGATTGAGGCGTGTGCGCCCCACGTCCCAGCGGACGTGGGGCCTTTTGTTTGTGTAGTAGCATGAACGAGGATGTTCACGACAGGCAACAGAAGGAGACCCTCGACGAAGACACCTTCAGGGAACTCCTGGATAACAAGCAGTACAGAGCGCTGCGAGAGAGGCTGGCAACTCTGGACCCCTCCGACATCGCAGATCTACTGGCCGCTGCACCGGCCGACAAGGCAGTCATCTCGTTTCGCCTCCTCCCCAAGGACCTCGCTGTCGATGTCTTTGACGAGATGGACGGCACCCTTCAAAACCTCCTCCTGGAGGCCTTCAGCGACCAGGCAGCAAGAAGCCTCCTCGAGGCAATGCCTCCCGACGACCGGGCCGAGTTGCTGGACGAAGTACCCGCCAAAGTAGCTCGACGACTCCTGCAGATACTCTCACCCGATCAGCGCCGCCTCACCATGCGCTTGCTGGGCTACGAGGATGGAACAGCCGGACGTGAGATGACTCCCCTTTTCGTCGACCTGCACGGCGATATGACCGTGGCAAAGGCCTTGGAAAGAGTCAGACGCCTCGCCATCAACCGCGAAACAGTCTACGAATGCTACGTCATGGACCGCCGACGTCACCTCATAGGTACCGTCTCACTCAAGGACATGGTCATCGCCGAACCCGATGCCAGGGTGTCCGACATTATGACGCCGGACCCACCCTTCGTATATACCTACACCGACCGGGAGGAGGCGGCTAAGGAACTCCGCGAGCATGAACTCCTGGCCATTCCCGTGGTCGATGCAGAACAGAGGCTCGTCGGTATCATCACCTATGATGACGTGGTCGACATCGTCGAGCAAGAGGCGACAGAGGATATCTACCGCTTCGGTGCTGTGCCCGGTACCGAACGAGGTTACTTCGCCAGTCGTATCCTAGGCGTAGTACGCCGTCGGGCAACCTGGCTACTCCTGCTCATAGTGGTCAACACAGTTACCGGATCCATAATCGCTGGAGAAGGAGATTTGCTCGGGGAGATACTCATACTCGCCGCCTTCATCCCTCTGCTGATCGGCACCGGCGGGAATGTGGGTGCGCAGTCGGCCACCGTCGTTATCCGCGGACTGGCTACAGGAGAGGTGAACCCGAGAAGAGCTCTATCTGTCATCATGCGCGAGGTAGGAATAGGTGCCATCCTGGGCGTTGTACTTGGTGCCATTGCCCTCGGCTGGTCCCGTATGCTCAGCGGTGACCTGCGAGTAGCAATCATCGTGAGCACTACCCTGCTCGGAATCTCAGTGATGGCAACCCTGGTAGGTGGAGCGCTGCCGTTTCTCTTCCGGCGACTGAGGATCGACCCGGCCCTTGTGTCTGCGCCTTTCATAACCACGGTCATGGATATATTCGGCGTTATGCTCTACTTCGCCATCGCCCACCTGATACTGCGGCTCCTGAGCTAACGCATCGGTTTCTGTGTAAGACCATGAGTGAGGATATTCACGACAGACAACAGGAGAAAGCCCTGGACGAAGATACGTTCAGGGAGCTCCTGGAGAACAAGCAGTACAGAACACTGCGAGAAAGTCTGGCAGCTCTGGACCCTTCCGACATCGCAGACCTCCTGGCCGGCGCACCGGCCGCCAAGGCAGTCATCTCTTTTCGCCTCCTCCCCAAGGACCTCGCCGTCGATGTCTTCGACGAGATGGACGGTGCCCTTCAGTACCGCCTCCTCGAGGCCTTCAGCGACCAGGCGGCCAGAAATCTCCTGGAAGCCATGCCCCCAGACGACCGGGCCGAGTTGCTCGATGAAGTCCCCTCCAAGGTAGCCCGCAGACTGCTACAGGTACTCTCTCCGGACCAGCGCCGCCTCACCATGCGCTTGCTGGGCTACGAGGATGGAACAGCCGGACGTGAGATGACTCCCCTTTTCGTCGACCTGCACGGCGATATGACTGTGACACAGGCACTGGAGAGAGTAAGGCGACTCGCCATCAACCGCGAGACAGTCTACGAATGCTACGTCATGGACCGCCGACGTCACCTCATAGGTACCGTCTCACTCAAGGACATGGTCATCGCCGATCCCGATGCCAGGGTGTCCGACATTATGACGCCGGACCCACCCTTCGTATATACCTACACCGACCGGGAGGAGGCGGCTAAGGAACTCCGCGAGCATGAACTCCTGGCCATTCCCGTGGTCGACGCAGAACAGCGCCTCGTCGGTATCATCACCTATGATGACGTGGTCGACATCGTCGAGCAAGAGGCGACAGAGGATATCTACCGCTTCGGTGCTGTGCCCGGTACCGAACGAGGTTACTTCGCCAGTCGTATCCTAGGCGTAGTACGCCGTCGGGCAACCTGGCTACTCCTGCTCATAGTGGTCAACACAGTTACCGGATCCATAATCGCTGGAGAAGGAGATTTGCTCGGGGAGATACTCATACTCGCCGCCTTCATCCCTCTGCTGATCGGCACCGGCGGGAATGTGGGTGCGCAGTCGGCCACCGTCGTTATCCGCGGACTGGCTACAGGAGAGGTGAACCCGAGAAGAGCTCTATCTGTCATCATGCGCGAGGTAGGAATAGGTGCCGTCCTGGGCGTTGTACTCGGCAGTATAGCCCTGGGATGGGCTTATCTACTGGGTCGAGACCTGCAGGTTGCCGCCGTGGTGAGCATAACCCTCGTTGCTGTCTCACTGGTTGCGGCCCTGGTGGGCGGATCTTTGCCGTTTCTCTTCCGTAGACTTAAGACCGACCCGGCCCTCGTGTCCGCGCCTTTCATAACCACGGTCATGGACATATTCGGAGTGATGCTCTACTTCGGCATCGCCCACCTGATACTGACATGACCGGCCTGTGATATCATTCTAACGGTTCCGCCATGTGCCCTGCCGACAGGCCAACTCAAACAAAGGAAGGATATCGAAGATGACAAGAACAACGATTGACAATCCGCAAGGAAAGCCTGGGAT
>Ga0209498_1000133_pt1 | contig 42378 bp, 42 predicted proteins | sample WalLakDeSediment_FD_184131 | JGI IMG/M metagenome (GOLD analysis project Ga0209498, IMG submission 184131) | Lake sediment microbial communities from Walker lake, Nevada to study Microbial Dark Matter (Phase II) - Walker Lake 11/02/13 Deep... | ecosystem: Environmental > Aquatic > Freshwater >... | reverse complement strand
CTGTGAGAGCAGCCCGCGCAAAGGTTGGGAGGACGGCTGGGAAGGCTTGACACGTCAGGAGAGCATTGTTCTTCCTGTGTGGATTCAAGCCCCAGAGCATCCATCAGGGCTTTTTCAATACAAAGGGTGGAATATTCATCCCACAGGGGCAGGATATCTCCTTTGCCCAGGACCTGGATAGTCAGTCCCTGTTTCTGGCAGAGAACGCGCACATCGTTTTCCAGTATCGGCTCCAACTCTTCAAGGATGATCACCTTTTTCAGGTCCGCCAGAAAATTCTTGATCAGATTTTGCGGAAGGGGGTGGGTAACGCCAAGTTCAAGAACCCTGATCTTGATATCAGGATGAGATTTTAAAACATCCTTGAGATATGATCTGGAAACACCTGAAGCAATAACTCCGACGCTGCCTTGTCCCCATGACTTATTCCAGGGCGATTTTTCAATTTCAAGGCGAATTTTATCCAGGTTGGCGGTTAAAGCCTTGTGTCTGACTCTGGCCACCGCGGGAATAGGCACAAAACGCATGGGATTCTTTTTGAATTGACCTTTTGTCTTGGCTGGTTTCATCCGGCCGAAATCAACAGGCCCCCTCATGTGATTGACCCTGGTAGTAGTTCTGAGCATTACCGGCTGTTCCCATAAAGCGGACAGCTCCAGGGCATCTCTGGTCATGTCCTTGCATTCCTGTGCCGTGGAAGGCTCAAAGCAGGGCAATCCGGCCAGACGAGCATAATATCTGTTGTCCTGTTCATTCTGGCTGGAATGGCATCCTGGATCATCGGCTGAAAGGACAACCAGACCTCCTGGAGTGCCGATATAGGCCAGGGTCATCAGGGGATCGGCAGCAACATTTACCCCGACATGCTTCATGGTAACAAGAGTGGGCACCCCGCCCAGGGCCGCTGCTCCAGCAGTTTCCATGGCTACCTTTTCATTGGGACAGTATTCAAAATAGTACTTACCTTTGGGAGAAAGCCGGAAGAATGTGTCAGGCACTTCAGAGGAAGGCGTGCCGGGATAGCAGGAAATAAAGCCAACTCCAGCTTCCAGGGCTCCTCTCACAATGGCTTCATTTCCCAGCAGCAGCTCCTTTGCTCCTGGATTAGGATCTAAAAGATTCATGAATTTATCCTTATCTGATTTTATAATTTCTGGCGCAGGGTTTTAATTTTGTATTCAATAAAATCAATTTCTGTACCCGGAACTGTATCTTTGAGGCGTTCATAAGCGTCCAGGGCCGCGGCGTAATCACCCGCTCTTTCAGCATTGAATGACATTAAATTCAGGTATTGCACCTGGAATTCATCAGGAATTGCCGAGGATTCCTCCTGCAAAGTCCTTAAGGCCCGGCCATGCTCTTCCATGAGTTCATAAGCCTTTGCCTTGCCCAGGAGGGCAACTGGGCGCATATCCCGGTCAAATTTGCCCAATTGTCCGAAACTGTCCGCGGCCTTTTCATATTCTTCCATGTCCATACTGGTCCTGGCCATTTCCAGAAAGGTTGCTCCCTTGAGGCGATCAGGGGCTTTGTTCAGAAATGTCTCAAGCTGAGACATCCTGGCATGAGGATCAGCCTGGACCATGATCGCTTCCATTTCGGCATTAGCCAGATTAATCTTTCTTTCCTGCCAGAAAGAATAAAGAGAGTAAGCCGCGGCGATAAAGAGCACCAATCCCAGAACCAGGACAATTTTATGGATATGTTCCTGAATTTTCTGCAGAATTGGATGAGCTGAATCATCAGCTTCACTCATAATCCTGTCCAGTAACCCCTTTTTTTCTGATTCACTCATATTTTCTCCAGGAACAAACTGGGAAACCAGGTTGCTCAGATTATTTTAACGAAATTGCAACATAATTTTTATGTTAACCTATACCTGTCTGTTAAGCAAGTATTTTTACAAAAATGTGATTAATGCCAAGAGGCTATCTGGCCGGCAAATTTTCGGATATATTTTTGGCCACGGCCAGCATACCCTGGGCTGCCGGACTTTGAGGGTGAGTTTTCACATAAATGTAACCTTCATCTCCAGAACGAACAATTTCAGGATCAATGGGGATGTTTCCCAGAAAATCGACTTCCATTTCAGAGGCAAGTTCCTTTCCGCCACCGGTATTAAAAATATCCAGAGGTTCATGACATTTGGGGCAGGAATAACCACTCATATTTTCAAGTATGCCAAGTATGGGCGTTCCCATCTCCCTGCAAAAGGTGACTGAACGGCGCACGTCATCTACTGCTACTGCCTGAGGTGTGGTTACAATAAGGGCTCTGGCTTGTCCTTCCAGGAGCTGAAGGGCTGACAGGGGTTCGTCGCCTGTTCCGGGAGGGCAGTCAATGACCAGATAATCCAGATCACCCCAGGCAACATCCTGGAGAAACTGGCGGATAAGCCCCATTTTGACAGGGCCGCGCCAGATTACGGCCTCTCGGTTATCCGGCAGCAAGAACCCCAGAGACATAACCCACAGGTTTTTTCCCCACGGCACAGGTTCAATATACTCTTTTTCAATATGGGGCCTTTCATTTGAAAGACTTAACAGTCTGGGTATGCTGGGGCCATGCACGTCGATGTCCAGAAGCCCCACCTGAAAGCCATTCATGGCCAGGGCCGCGGCAAGGTTGGCCGCCACGGTACTCTTGCCCACGCCGCCCTTGCCGCTCATGATTACCAGCTTATGTTTTATTTTTCCCATTTTCTGTTTCAGTTTAGCATCCTTGTCTTCTATTTTGTTATCTGAAGAACAGGAACATGATGAGGCCATTTTAAGTTCTTCCATTTAGATCCTCCGAATTAACCCGAAACATGTTAGAGAGCTGAATCCAGTCAAACTGGTCATCATTAGGCAGTCAAGACAGTTTCGGGGTGTATGATGAAAAAGTTAATGTGATTTGTGAATCAGGAATCTGGAATAATGGAACACGGATAATCAGCTTTTTTTCCCCTTTACTTCTTTTCTAAGCCAGTCATACCAGTGCTCTATTCCTTCACCTGTCTTGGCTGATATGGGGTATACTTCAATTTCGGATTTTAAACTTCTGGCAAAGTTTGAAGCCTTTTCCATATTGAAATCAACATAGGGAAGAAGATCTGTCTTGTTCAGCAGCATTACTTGCGATTCAGCAAAGATTAAGGGATATTTCTGAGGTTTGTCATCGCCTTCCACCACGCTCAGGATGGTGACCTTATAATCTTCACCAACGCTGAACTCAGCAGGACAGACCAGATTGCCAACGTTTTCAACAAAAAGGATATCCACGTTGTCCAGCTCCATCTGGTTTGCTGCTTCAAGGACCATGGAACCGTCAAGATGACATCCGCCTTCAGTGTTGATCTGAATGACCTGAGCGCCCGTAGCGGCTATTCTTTCAGCGTCATTGCTTGTTTGAAGATCACCTTCGATTACAGCCATGTTAAACTCTTTTTTCAGGTCGGAAAGGGTTTTTTCCAGAAGGGTGGTTTTGCCCGCGCCAGGAGAACTCATGAGGTTTATCACAAGGATGCCTTTTTCCCTGAAAAATTGTTTAAGCTGATCCGAAATACGGTCATTGGCTTCCAGAATTTTTCGAATTACCTTGATCTGCATTTTCAATCTCCGTTTATCAATTATCGATTATCACTCATTGGACGGTAATTTCCCAGGCTTCAAAAAACAGTCTGCTCTGTTAAGGTTAATTTTTTGTCGCGGCTTTAAGAAGTTCAACTGCGCGGTCTGCGCGTGAATCGTCCGCATCAGTCTGAGTCTTTAAAAGCAGACAACCGTCTTATTCCGCCTCCAGTTCATCAATATAAAGCTCTTTGCCTGAGATTATCTCATGCCCGAATTCAGCAAAGCAATAAGGACAGGTCATTATCATCAGGTCACCTTCAGGGGAAAATTCCCTGGTGCATTCCCTGCATCTGGCAACCAGTGGAATTTCTTCTATTTCAAGCCTGGCGCCTTGCAAGGGTGAATCCATGGTCATGACTTCAAACGCGGTCTGCAACGCTTCGGGAACTATTGCTGAAATGCGGCCGTATTTAACCCTGACCTTGATCAGCCGGGTTACTTCATGCCTGAGCATTTCCTGTTCAATGATTCCCACAAGGCTGTGAGCAATTGACATTTCGTGCATAATATCCGGATTTGGGTAATTGGTTGAGGATAATGATTCACAAAAAATTAAGGACCAGTGGAGACAAGCAGGCATGAACGCGTCAATAATCAGAAAACAATGGCTTCAGCATATGTCATGAATAATGATGTCTGCCGGCCTTAACTACCTGATCCGGATCATAATCTACAGGTTCAGCTTGTAACTGCTTATAAAATCCCTGATTCTTTTCTGTGACTCCTGCATCCTTATTTTCAGAGAACGTCTGTATTCGGCCAGGTCCACAGTTGATCTGGCAACCCCGGAGGTCATGGCTGCCTCGGCTACTGCTGTGGACTCCCATTCAATGATTCTGGGATCAAGGGGCTTGGGAATAACATAGTCAGGACCGAATGCAAGTTCCTTAAGACCATAGGCTTCAAGCATCTCGTCAGGAACTGGTTCCTTGGCCAGATCTGCCAGAGCCCAGGCTGCCGCCACTTTCATTTCCTCATTGATTTTGCGGGCATTAACATCCAGAGCTCCTCGAAATATAAACGGAAATCCGGAAACATTGTTGATCTGATTGGGGAAATCAGACCGGCCTGTGCCCATGATGCACTCAGGACTGGCTTCCATGGCGTCAGGGTATGGAATTTCAGGATGGGGGTTGGCCATGGCGAAGATTATGGGTGACTTGGCCATGGATTTAACCATGTCCTGGGTAAGCATACCTTTAACCGACAGACCGATGAACGCGTCAGCTTTCTTGATTGTTTCCGCGAGTGAGCCGTAGTTTCTGGGCTGGGCAAATTCCATTTTATATTTGTTCAGGTCTTTTCTGTCCTTGTGCAGAAGGCCTTTGGAATCATACATGAAGATATTCTCGGAAGGCAGACCAAGGCTTACGTAAAACTTGCAGCAGGCTATGGCGGCTGCTCCGGCCCCGGAAACTATCAGTTTGATGTTTTCGATTTTCTTGCCAGTGATTTCCAGGGCGTTTAAAAGGCCTGCTCCTGAAATAATGGCTGTTCCATGCTGGTCATCATGGAAGACCGGGATATCCATTTGCTCAATCAGTGCTTCTTCTATATGAAAACATTCCGGAGCCTTGATATCTTCGAGATTGATCCCGCCAAAAGTAGGTTCAACCATTTTTACAAATTCGATAATTTTTTCCGGATCATTCTGGTTAATGTTCAGGTCATAAACATCAATATCGGCAAAGGCCTTGAACAATACGCCTTTTCCTTCCATAACCGGCTTGCCGGCCAGAGCCCCGATGTTTCCAAGGCCAAGAACAGCTGTTCCATTGGAAATGACCGCGACCAGGTTGGCCCTGTTGGTATAATCAAAGACCTTGGCCGGTTCCGCGGCTATTTCCAGACAGGCTTCAGCGACTCCCGGGCTGTAGGCCATGGAAAGATGCTTCTGGTTGGCGCATGGTTTTACTGGCACAACTTCAAGTTTGCCCTTTCTGCCCATGCTGTGATATTCAAGGGCCTCTTTTCTGGTAAATAATGCCATTTTCTGTCCTCCACTGGTATTTCAAAAACTGGTAATATGATTTTGCCGTTTTGGTAAAAGTCGGTCTAGTTCATAGGTCAGATAACAACGCTTTTCAAGAGAATATTTGGGTGGGAAATTGATTATTTTTAAAAGCTTCCCAATATTTGAGGACTTTCTTAAATCTTTGGGCCAGTTTCGCCTGGAGATGGGCCTGGAAAGGATGAATAGAGGCCTGGACATTCTTGGAATCAGTCCTGAAGATATTCCTGTTGTTCAGATCGTGGGCACAAACGGAAAAGGCTCTACCGCCTGTTTCCTTGAAATCCTGGCAAGATTCAGCGGTTTCAAGACAGGCCTTTATACCTCGCCGCACCTGGTGAGTGTCAAGGAGCGGATCAGGGTTAATAATTTTTATTTGCCTGATGATGTCTGGCTGGACGCGGCCAATGAGGTGTCTGAGTGCTGTTCCGGACTTGATCTGACTTACTTTGAATTCCTGACCCTGATGGTTATTTGCCTGATGATGTCTGGCTGGACGCGGCCAATGAGGTGTCTGAGTGCTGTTCCGGACTTGATCTGACTTACTTTGAATTCCTGACCCTGATGGCTGCTTTGATTTTCAAGATGGAGAAAGTGAACCTGGCTGTTATGGAGGCTGGTCTTGGAGGCAGATATGACGCCACATCAGCTCTTCACCCCGCAGTAAATATCCTGACTCCTGTTGGGCTTGATCATACCCGTATTCTTGGCTCTACCCTGGAGGAAATCGCCATGGACAAATCCCTGGCCATGAGAAAAGGACCCGTAGTCATGGCAAAACAGTCTTTGGAGGTCATGGATGTTTTCAAGTCCAGGGCTGAGAAAATCGGCGCGGATATTTATGAGGTCAAGGATTATTTTGATTTTACCGGAGATTCCTTGAGATTCAGGTCCGTTCAGGAGATGTATCTGAAAGGCAGTGAGATGGGTCTCAAGGGTTTTTATCAGCTGGAAAACGCGGCAGCAGCATTGCTGGCCTGGAGAATTTTCGCGGAGAAAAAAGGAAAAACATTTGACCCGGATCTTTGCGCTCTGGCCCTGAAAAATGCTTTCTGGCCCGGAAGGATGCATTTTGTCAGCCAGGATCCCATGGTGATTCTGGACGGAGCTCACAATCCTCAGGGCATGGAAGCCCTTGCAAGGGCTCTGGGAGAAATGGGCATAAAGCCAGAAACCATTGTTTTCTCATGTCTTAAAGATAAAGATGTGGGCCAGATGATTGAAATTGTCCAAAGTTTCAAAGCGGGCAATATATTTATTCCCGACATAAAGGCAAATCCCAGGGCAATGCCCAAGGAAGAGCTGGTTTTATTGTTTGGGCAAAGAGCGTATCCCCTGTGCAGCGTGAAAGAGTATCTTGGTGGATTAAGAAATGAGGATGCTCCGGTACTGGTTTGCGGTTCACTGTATCTTTTGGGCGACATCTACGCTGTTTTTCCCCAGTGGCTCCAGCGTTGACTTATCCATGTCCAGGGCTTAACATCATCGCGGACAATCCAGGCAGGCCGGATAATTGGAGGAGCTGGCAGCAGCGGCGCTCCATATTTGCTTGAATAGAAAATAACCCGATTTTATTCAGGAGGTATTTTTGTCCAGTTTATACAGAATGCTGCCTTCAGTGGATTCCCTTCTCAGCGACTTGTCAAATGATGTCTGTTGTCAGTCCGTGCCCAGGGCTTTTATTCGGGATCTGATCAATGATTTCCTTGTTCTGTGCAGGGAGGAGATAAAATCCGGGGTAATAACCGAGGAAAATGACTTAAGTCCAGCCAGGTTCAGGGCAAAGCTGGAAGCATATCTTAAAATCCATATCAGGCCTCATTTCAGAAGGGTGATCAATGCTACTGGAGTGATTATTCACACAAATCTGGGCCGATCACTCCTGAACAGGAAGGCGGCTGAAGCTGTATGGGAGGCCTGCCTGAACTATTCCAACCTGGAATTTTCCCTGGATACGGGCAAAAGAGGCAGCAGATACAGTCACGTGGAGGATCTTCTGTGCAGGATAACCGGGGCTGAAGCCGGACTGGTGGTAAATAACAATGCTTCAGCTGTCTTGATAATCCTGGACACGCTGGCCAAGGGCAAGGAAGTTGTTGTTTCCAGGGGACAGCTGGTGGAGATTGGCGGCTCCTTCAGGATACCGGAGGTTATGGCCAAATCCGGGGCTTATTTAAAGGAAGTAGGAGCAACCAACCGGACTCATATCAAGGATTATGAAAGCGCCATAAACCCTGAGACAGGAGCTTTACTCAAGGTGCATACTTCCAACTTCAGGATCATAGGGTTCCACAAGGAAGTCAGCCTTAAGGAGCTGGTCAGGATAGGAGAGAAGCATGGCCTTCCTGTGATTGAAGACATGGGCAGTGGAAACTTTTTTGATTTCCCGGCCCACGGCTATCATTTCATGCCTGAGCCGACTGTTCAGCAGGTGGTCAAAGATGGGGTGTCGGTTGTGTCATTCAGTGGAGATAAGCTTCTTGGAGGGCCCCAGGCCGGGATTATTGTGGGCAAAAAAGAGTATATCGACCAGATTAAGGCAAATCCCTTGAACAGGGCCATTCGTATCGATAAAATGACTCTGGCCGCCCTTGAATCCACTTTAAGGCTTTATTCTGATTCAGAAGTGGCCATGCGGGAAGTGCCCACCCTGCGCATGATCACCATGAAGTCGGAAGAGTTGAAAAAGGCTGCTGGAAAACTGAAAAATATTATCAAGAAAAATATCAAGTCAGAAATAAATCTGAGTGTTTTTCAATCCCAGTCCAGGGTTGGAGGAGGCGCCTTTCCTGAACAGGACCTTCCCACCTATCTGGTGGGGATAGGGTCAAAACAGATGAACTGCGAGGAGCTCAAAAACAGGCTGTTAAGCACTGATCCTCCTTTGATAGGCAGAATTGAAAATGACCTGTTCTGTCTTGATCCAAGGACAGTGGACCCTGATGAATACAAATTGGTTTGTGAGGCCATTAATCAGGCCATGGAAACTCAAAACAGGAAATAGATATGGCCATACTGGAAGGTGATTTTAAAGGGCTGGTGCCAAAGAAAGTCCTGGTGACTGGAGGCGCTGGTTTCATTGGCTCGCATCTTTGCGAAAAGCTGGTGGAAATGGGCTGTGATGTTATTTGTTGTGATAACTATTTTACCGGGCAGAAGGATCATATAAGGAGCCTTCTGGATAACCCCAGGTTTGAGTTATTGCGTCATGACATTACTTTTCCGCTGTATATTGAAGTGGATGAGATTTATAACCTGGCCTGTCCGGCTTCTCCCATTCATTATCAGTTTGATCCGGTTCAGACGACCAAGACCTGTGTTCACGGAGCCATAAATATGCTTGGTCTGGCCAAAAGGGTCAAGGCCAGGATATTTCAGGCTTCCACCAGCGAGGTGTATGGCGACCCTGAGGTTCATCCCCAAAAGGAAGATTACTGGGGATGGGTTAATCCCATTGGACCCAGATCATGTTATGATGAAGGAAAAAGATGCGCCGAGACTCTGTTTTTTGATTATCGCCGACAGCATAATCTGGAAATAAAGGTCGGCCGCATTTTCAACACATACGGGCCCAGAATGCATCCCAACGACGGCCGGGTAGTGAGCAATTTCATTATGCAGGCCTTAAGCAATAAACCCATAACCGTTTACGGCAATGGTGAGCAGACCAGATCTTTCTGTTATGTTGAAGATCTCATTGACGGCTGCCTGAAGTTTATGAATTCGCCAAAGGACTTTACAGGACCGGTGAATCTGGGCAACCCCCATGAAATAACCATTCTTGAACTGGCCCACAAGATAATCAATATGACCGGTTCCAGTTCTGAGATTGTTTTTAAGACCCTGCCTCAGAACGATCCCAGGCGCAGAAGGCCGGATATCACCCTGGCCAGGGATGCCCTTGGATGGAAACCCCTGGTTGGTCTGGATGATGGCCTGCTAAAGACTATAGACTATTTTCAGGAATTGATTCGCAAACGGAGAGCGTATGGAATTTGAGCCCAAAAATTGCTGGCATGTATATAAAAGCAAGAAACATAAGGCAGCCATGGATAAACTGGCGGCTGAATATGTGGATTTTTTAAGTCTGTGTAAAACTGAAAGGGAAACCATAGACTGGCTTGTGAGGCGCGCGGCTTTCAGGGGCTTTGAAAATGGCTTCAGCCAGGATAAATTTTTAAAGGTTCACAAGGGTAAAAGTGTGATCATGGCCAGGAAAGGCAAAAAACCCCTGGCTCAGGGGATCAGAATCCTGGGTGCCCATGCAGATACCCCAAGGCTTGATCTCAAGCAGAGACCTCTTTACGAGGAGTGTCAGGTCAGCCTTGCCAAAACCCATTATTATGGAGGCATACGCAAGCATCAGTGGTTTGCCAGGCCTCTGGCTCTGCACGGGGTTGTGATCCGCACCGACGGGAGCAGGGTGGAGATAAGGATTGGAGAAGATCCGGGTGATCCTGTGTTTACCGTGGCGGATCTTCTACCCCATCTGGCTTACAAGCAGATTGAGCAAAAATTGTCTGAAGCCTTTGAAGCGGAAAAGCTCAATGTGGTTCTGGGGCATATACCCCTGGCCACTTCGGCTGAAAAGGACAAAAGTCCTGTAAAGCTGGGTGTTCTGAATATCTTGAATAAGCGATTCGGGATCATTGAAGAGGATCTTTACAGCGCTGAGATTCAGGCTGTGCCTGCTGGACCGGCAAGGTATATTGGATTTGATCAGGGTCTCATCGGCGGATACGGCCATGATGACCGGGCGTGTACTTTTGCCGGTTTCGAAGCTTTTTTAAAGCAGAACCGGCCGGAATATACGCAGGTACTTATTGTATGGGATAAAGAAGAAATAGGTTCTGAGGGTTCCAGCGGCGCCAAGTCACTTTTTTTGGAGTATTCTCTTGAGGACATGATTGAATCCTGGGAGCCCGTTACAAAGCTTCGAACAATGTTTGAAAACACCAGGGCTATTTCAGCGGACGTGCACGCGGCCATGGATCCGGACTATCAGGAAGTGCATGAGAAGCTCAATGCTTCCCTGCTTGGTCATGGACCGGTATTCTGTAAATTCACAGGTCACCGGGGCAAGGTTGGGGCCAATGACGCCCACGCTGAGTACGTGGGCTGGCTCAGAAGTATTCTCAATAAAGCCGGGATCCCCTGGCAAATGGCTGAAACAGGCAAGGTTGACCTGGGTGGAGGCGGGACCGTAGCCAAGTTCCTGGCGGTCTACGGGATGGATATCATTGACTTTGGTCCGGGTGTCCTTGGCATGCACAGTCCCTTTGAAATCTGCAGCAAGGCTGATATTTATGCTTCTTTTCTTGCCTATGAGCAGTTTTTCAGAAATTAGTTCAATGGGACGCAGCCTGTCATATAAACTTTGAGGGATTTAAAAAGCATGCTCCATTATGTTGTTGATGCTGAAATAGGCTGAAGGAGATGAAATGCCGGTAATCATGGGTACGGCCGGGCATATTGATCATGGAAAAACCACTTTGATCAAGGCTCTGACAGGGATCGAATGTGATCGACTTATTGAAGAGAAAAAGCGCGGGATAACAATTGAACTGGGCTTTGCCTTTCTTGATCTGGAAAAGGATTTCCGCCTGGGGATAATAGATGTTCCCGGCCATGAGAGGTTTGTAAAGAATATGGTTTCCGGGGCCTCGGGCATTGATTTTGTCATGCTGGTCATTGCCGCTGACGAAGGCGTCATGCCCCAGACCAGGGAACACCTGGATATCTGCACTCTTCTGGGAATAGAAACAGGACTTGTTGCCCTGACCAAGACAGACATGGTTGATGAGGAATGGCTGGAGCTGGTTTATGATGACGTGCATGAATATCTGCAGAATACATTTCTGGCGGACGCTCCGATAGTTCCGGTATCAGCCCATTCCGGCAACGGGATGGATCTTCTCAAATCCCATCTCAAAGAGATCACCTCATCCTTTCAGCCCATTCGCCGCTCTGACCTTTTCAGGCTGCCCATTGACCGGATTTTCACCATGCGCGGGCATGGAACAGTTATCACCGGGACAACTGTTTCCGGAAAGATTTCTGTTGGAGAGGACATTATGATCTATCCTTTGGAAATCACCTCCAAGGTCAGATCCCTCCAGGTTCATGGGGAACAGAGACAGGACAGCCAGGCCGGCATGCGCACGGCTGTGAATCTTCATGGCCTGGAAAAAGAGGACCTGGAAAGAGGGTTTGTTCTTGGAAGGCCGGGAACTCTTTTTCCCAGCCAGGTCTGGGATCTGGAACTGCAATACCTGGGCTCGGCCCCGAGATCCCTCAAGCATAGAACTCAGATTCATTTTCATCATGGTTCTAAAGAGGTTCTGGCCAGAATTTATCTTTTGGACCGGGATAAAATTGAGCCGGGTGAAAAATGCGTCTGTCAGGTCAGGTTTGATGATCCCATGGCCGGGGTTTACGGCGACAGGTGCGTGGTGCGTTCTTTTTCACCACTTCGAACCATTGCCGGAGGGCGGATAATCAATCCCCTGGGCGGCAAGATCAAGCGTTTTTCTCCGGATGTCCAGATTCTGGATAAACTTGCCCAGGCCAGGGCTGAGGAGGTGATCCTGCTTCAGCTTGAGCTGGCCGGAGCCAAGGGGTTGTCTCAGGCCCAACTGGTGATCATGACGGACATGGAAAGCAGGGAATTGGAAAAAAAACTTCAGGTAATGGGCGGAAAACAGGAAGTGTTTCTCTTTGACAAGGATAAAAGAACTTATGCCGGCGGAGACATAATCAGAAAATTTGACCAGGAAATGACAGACCAGCTCAAGGCTTTTCACGCTAAAAACCCAATCAGGGAAGGTCTTTCCAGGGGGGAATTATCCGGAAAATGGGCCAGGGAAATACCTGAACGTTTGTTCTTTTTTGTTCTGGAAAGACTGATACGCCAGGAAAAAATTGTTTCAGAACAGGAATTTTTAAGGCTGCCCGGCCACAGGATATCCCTGGCCGCGGATCAGGAAGAACTTAAGAAAAAGATACTGGACGCGTATAACCGTTCAGGCATTCAGCCGCCAACCTTGAAAAAACTTCTGGAAGACCTGAATTTACAGATGAAGGAAGCCTCGCCTGTTCTGCGTCTGCTGCAGGGTCAGGGCAACCTGATAAAAATCAATGAGGACTTTTACTATTCCAGAACGGCCATTGATAAGCTCAAGGAAAAGATAATTCTATTTTTTAAGACAAATGAAGAAATGGGACCTGTTGAATTCAAGGATCTAACGGGATTATCCCGAAAGTTTGCCATTCCGGTGCTCGAATTCATGGACAAGGAAAAACTGACCATCAGGGTTGGAGATAAGAGGAAGTTCCGGGGAAGAGGGTGAAATGCCTTCTGAGGAGTCGATTATACCCTGACGCTCAAGGGCACGTTTTTCATGAGCATGGTTTTAACCCTTGATATTAACCTTCATGTCCGGCGGCTGGGTTAAATGCTTTTTCACGGTACAGGCATCCACTGCTCTGATCAGGGCGGCATGATACTTTTCTGGAAAATCTTCAGGCAGCTTTATTTCAAAATCCATCCGGGTGATTCTTCGTTCCTTTTTATCCCAGGTATAGAGCATTTTTAACCCCAGCCCATGGGTATTGATTTTTCTCTTTTTACAGAAAGCCAGGGCGTAATACCCAGCGCATGTTGCCAATGATGCCAGAAAAAGCTGAAACGGATTGGCCGCTGAATCTTCACCTCCGTCTTTGACCGGCTGGTCCGTGAGAATTTCCCATTTGTCCACTGAGGCCTGAATTTGTAATCCCTGGCCAAATGTTACATTAATTTCATCACTCATTGTTTAATCTCCTTAATTTAACAGAACCATTCCTGAAATCCTTTCCACAAGCAGTCCCTGGGGTCGGACAAGGCTTGTCATTTCTTTTCCCGGTTCAAGGGATGTTATTACTGTCCTGCCGATTATCCATCTGCCCTGTTGGCGCTGAAATGGATGCCATGTCCGCAGCCCCCAGATTGAATGGTAGACAACCGCCTGTCTGGATACAGGATCTTGTCCAAGATAGAGCATTACATGTCCGGGCATATATAAAATGGTCATCCATGGCTTGCCCAGCTTTGCGATCATGTCCTTTTTTTCCTGGGCGGAAAGTCCGTCCATGGAGATAAAATGACCAGCCTGTGCCTGAGCCCTGGAATTTCTGGGCAGGAAAATGCCCAGGCCAGTGAAAATGTCTTTAATCAGCGCGGAACAGTCCCGATTTTCATAAAGTCCTCCCCATCCGTAAGCCTGTCCCATCATGGAGTTCAGTATGTGAGCAAGAATATCCGGTTCTGGGGGAAAGGGCATTTTTAGACAATCTTTTTTGGAGACAGTTGCCGGAATGATTCTGGCGAATCCCTGGTGATCCCGGGCGGGGACAAAGACTTTCCACAAATCATCATGTTCCTGGTCCCGGGTCATGGGAAGAACCATTCCCACCCGTCCAGTGACTAGGAACTCTCCCTGCATGCACCTGACAGGCGTGCCATCGGTTATAAATCCGGCCAGAATCTGTTCCTGATAATACCTGATAAACTCACTATCCACCCTGGCCAATTCCTGTTGCCTGATCCAACCGGCCGCGAAATCAGTTTCCGCAAGAACCCATTCTCCATCACTGCTGGCGTGAGTAACAAGCAATGGGGTTCCCGCCGGTATGAGGGTGTTCTGCATATAATCAAAGGGAAAGCCCTCTCCAGGCAGGTAAGGATTGAAAAATACCGGTTTATGCGTGGGCAATACCCTCATTGAGGTATGAACCACCGTGATCCCTGGAGATTGAAGCAGGGGATACCCGGATGTATTGGATTTTTCCCGCATTTCATGGATCCATCCATGGGGAAGAGGAAGATTGTTTTCACCAAAAATATCCCTTGATTGATACCAGCCAAGCCCCCGGAATACTTCCTGGGGGCCGAACATTGCTTTATCCCGGTTCCAGGGAGAAAAAAAACGGACCAGGAATTCTTCATACAGTTCAGCCTGCCTTGCGGGGCTTATGAGTTTTTGCGCTGGTTCATCAAGGTAATGCAGCGCGTCCTGGGGCAGCACATGGATGTCCCGGACCATTCCCGGCTGCCTTTGGGCGCAGCCTGTAATATGGACGCAGAGAAACAGGCAAAATATTATACCAGCAGTAAACAAATATCTTTTCATAATATTTTCCGGCCGCGGCTTTTTTCGGCAATTTTAAATGGTTTTTGCTGCCTGGTTTCCAGCATATGACCTGGTTAGGCCAGGGACAAGTCCGCTTTGTTTCTGGCCAATCAATGATGATAGGGATGTCCTTTTAGTATTGTATATCCCCTGTAGATTTGTTCCATGAGGATGACCCCTGCCAGCTCATGAGGCAGAGTAATAGGGCCAAGGCCCATGAGCAGGTCTGCTCTGGATTTGATTTTATCCGACAATCCATAAGCGCCTCCGATTATAAAACAGGGGATTCGGCCGGGATCCTCCTGCCATTTACCCAGCCAGGAGGAAAAATCTCTTGAATTGAATGATTTCCCTTTTTCGTCCAGAACAATGACCAGGTCTCTGGCGGATATTCTTTCAAGGATCAGTTCAGCCTCTTTTTCCAGGCGCAGTCTGATACTCTCATCTTTTACGTCCCTGGCAACCAGCAGCTCCACAGAAGTGTATTTTTTAATTTTTTTCAGATAAAAATTGAAAGCCTCGCTATGGAAGCCTGTTCTGATTTTGCCGACGATAATTATTTTAAGGCCGCGCACTATGACTCACTGTTTCAAATTACCTTGAGCACAAGCTTGGGAATGGAAGCCAAATCCGGGCAGATGATCATGCCTGAATCGTGCATGGCCATAAGCTTGCTTTTGATTCCACCCCCATGTTCATCAAGGATGGCACCGGCATGTCCCAGCCTTTTGCCCGGAGGCGCGGTCTGTCCGGCAATAAAACCAAATACCGGCTTGTGAAAGCCTGTATCTTTCAGCATTTGTCCCAGGTCTTCCTCGGCATTCCCCCCGATTTCTCCAAGGATGATCAAAGCCTGGCATGAATGGTCATTATACAGAAACCGGCAGATATCATTGAAGTCCTGTCCAATATAGGGATCCCCGCCAATACCCGCGCACAGAGACTGACCTATTCCAGATGAACTCAACCTGTGAACGCATTCATAGGTCAGGGTTCCACTTCTGGAAAGGATCGCGACAGGTCCAGGCATAAAAATGGAACCAGGCATTATGCCGATTTTGGGTCAGGGTTCCACTTCTGGAAAGGATCGCGACAGGTCCAGGCATAAAAATGGAACCAGGCATTATGCCGATTTTGGTCTGACCAGGGACAATTATTCCGGGGGAATTGGGACCTATGAGCCTGGACCTTGAGCTGTTGATTATGGGCAGGATTTTGATCATTTCCTGCTGTGGTATGCCTTCGGTAATACACACAATCCAGGGTATGGAGCAGGAAACCGCTTCCAGGATCGCGTCCACCGCGAATCTGGCTGGAACAAAAATAATGGACGCGTCAATTTCGTGGTTTCCGCAGGCAGAGTCAACCGTATTATATACAGGGACGCCCATTACTTTCGTGTCACCCTTGAACGGGGTGACCCCGGCCACAATCCTGGTGCCGTAACCCAGCATTTCCCTTGTATGCAGCTGTCCTTCCCGTCCTGTTATGCCCTGGACCAGCACCCTTGTGTTTTTATCAATGGGGAAAGGACGATGCTCACCAGAAAAGCCCGATTTTACCTGAGGATGTTTCCAGGTGAATTCAATGCGCTCAAAGCCGGAAGAATTGTCCTGGTCGGGGTTTAGTTTTTTAAGAATATCAACAGCCTGGGATAAGTCATTGACCGGATGAATATTTTCTGAATTCATGGACTGGATTATTTTTCCGGCCTCCATGGATTTAAAGCCTGAGAAGCGGACAACAATGGGCTTTTGAAAAGTTTTTCCTTTTAAAGCCGCGGCCAGGGCGCTGGCTACTTTTTCGCAGGACAGTATCCCCCCGAAAATATTTATAAAGATTATTCTGGCTGACTGGTCATTAAAAATAATTTCCAGGGCCTTGTCCATTCTTTGCTGATCAGCGCCTCCTCCAAGATCCAGAAAATTGGCCACTGGCAGCCCTGAAAAATTCAACAGATCCATGGTGGCCATGGCCAGGCCCGCGCCATTGACCACGAGTCCCACTGATCCTTTGAGTTTATGATAGGCCCGCGCCATTGACCACGAGTCCCACTGATCCTTTGAGTTTATGATAGCTGAGACCGGCTTTTCGGGCGGCATTCTCCTCAATTCCATAATGCTCAGGGGTATAGAATTCCTCAAGCCCGGGATTAAGGTCCACAAAATTGTCATCGATTTCCACCTTTCCGTCCAGGGCGATTAAACTGCCGTCAGCAGTAACCGCCACAGGGTTTATTTCAGCCAGAAGGAGATGGTTTTCTATGACAGTCCTGTATAAATTCTTGATTAAGCCTGAAAAGACCTTGAGCATGTCCTTGGAAAGATGGAGCTGAAAGAATCCCTGTCTGATCTGGTAATCACGCAACCCCAGCAGGGGGTCAATGTCCATGATCATAAGGTTTTCAGTTCCTGATGATTCAATATCCACTCCACCTTGTTTTCCTATGGTCAGGGCTAATTTTCTGGTCCGCCTGACCAGGGAAAGGGAAATATAGATCTCTTTTTTTATGTCAGCAGCCGGCTCTACCCGGATAAAAGGTACTTTTTCTCCCTTAATAGTCAGGTTGAGGATTTGACGGGCCCATGTTTTCATTTCTTCAGAATCATTAACCACCTTGACTCCACCGGCTTTGCCGCGCCCTCCGGTTAGAACCTGGGCTTTAACAACCAGTGGAAAAGGAAAACGTGGAGAGTAATTTTCAATCTGATCCGGGCTAAGGAGATCTCCCTGGGGAACAGGGATATCTGCTCTGGAAAAAAGGATTTTGCTCATGTGTTCGTTAAGTTTCATTTTTTTTACAGAATGTTATGGTAAAGACACTAAAAACACTGTTCTTCCAGGTCCAGGAGATCAAAATAGACTTCCCTGCGCCTGGCAAGGGTAATTTTGTCTCCATCAACAATAACTTCAGCTCCCCTGGGTCTGGAATTATACTGGGAAGACATGGAAAAGCCGTAAGCACCTGCGGAAAACACCGCCAGAAGTTCATTCTGGCCAACTTCTCTGATCTTCCTGTCCTGGGCCAGAAAATCTCCGGTTTCACAAATGGGACCGACCACATCAGCCGTGAATTCAGGCCCTTTCATCTCCTGCACACAGGCAATGCGATGAAAAGAACCGTAGAGAGAAGGCCTGATAAGATCATTCATGGCCGCGTCAATAATGATAAAATTCTTGGCAGGAGACTTCTTGGTATATAAGACTCTGGTGACCAGTATTCCGGCGTTACCCGCTATCACTCTGCCCGGCTCCAGGATCAGGGTCAGGTCGGTGTCTTTAAGCTTTTCCTTGATTGCCTGGCCGAATTCCACCGGATGAGGGGGGGTTTCCTCGTCATAGGTTATGCCGAGCCCCCCTCCCAGGTCCAGGTATTTGATGTCAATGCCCAGATCCATCAGCTTTGAATGAAATTTCATTATCCGGTTCAAAGCCTCAATAAAAGGATCAATGCTGGTCAGCTGAGAGCCTATATGGCAATCAATGCCAATGGGGTCTATGTTGGGCAGTTCTTTTGCCAGTATATAGGATTCCATGGCCTGTTCCAGATCAAGACCGAATTTGTTCTTCTTGAGACCGGTGGAAATATAGGGATGGGTCCTGGGGTCAACATCAGGGTTGATGCGCAGGCTGATTCTGGCAATGGAATTCATATCAGCCGCCACCTGGTTGATTTTTTCCAGTTCCTGCCTTGACTCAACATTAAACATGAGGATGTCGGATATAATGGCTTCCTGGATTTCATGCTCTCTTTTTCCCACACCGGAGTAGACGATTTTTTTAGGATCAACTCCAGCCTTGAGCACCCTGAAAAGCTCTCCTCCTGACACTATGTCCATACCAGATCCCATTTTTGTAAGCATCTTAAGAATACACAGGTTGGAATTGGCCTTAACTGAATAACAGGTCAGGTGATTGACCCCGTCAAAAGCTGAGTCAAATGCCTCAAAATGGCGCCTGAATGTTTTGGCTGAATAAATGTATAGAGGGGTATCAAATTCCTTGACCAGATCTTCAACACTTATGTCTTCAGCGAATAATTGTCCGTTTTTGTACTCAAAATAATGCATTTTTTCTCCATCGTGAATTGAATGATTTTATATACCCTTGGGGAAGCCAATCAATTTTAAAAGACTGCGGTTTTTTATTGCTCGATAATCACCACACCGGACATTACATCCCGAATAACCCTATGGACATTTCCCGCCCTGAGCCTGGCCCGGTAATATTTATCCGGATCAAGTCCGCAGTGAACTATGGTCAGCTGATTTTCCAGGAGAACAGCTTCAGGAGATCCAGGATCCATAAGTATCGGGGTTGAAACAATAAACGGGCAGGTGGGGCAGGGTTCTTCAGAAATCTCCAGCTCCAGAACAATTGTGGCCAGATTGCGGTGATTACCTGATATTTCAGCTTGTATTTTCAGGCAGTCAGCCTGCATTTGCTGATGAGTGATGGATATGCTGAATTTTTCCAGTGAAGCGTCAGGCTCAGGCCATACTTTTTTTCCGCAACCCGCGATATTAAAGATGAATATAAGGATCAGCATCCCCTTGAAATATTTCATTCCCGCTCCAGTTCAGACTTCCATTGGTGAAGAATGTTCAGTGCCTGGATAGGAGTCATTGAGTCCAGGTTGATGGATAAAAGTTTTTCAGACCAGACGTCCTGTTTTTCATCATGGGTTCTGCTGTCTGGCTTGACTCCGGTCTCAGAAAGCAGGGACATCCTTTTCTCAACGAGTATTGATTTTTTATCTCGCTGCCGTTCCAGGTTCATGAGGATCTCAGCGGCTCTTTTGACCACCCTTTGGGGCACGCCTGCCAGCCGCGCAACTTCAATGCCGTAACTTTTGTCCGCGGGTCCCGGAACCAGACGTCTTAAAAAGACAATATCCCCTTTCCATTCTTTGACAGCAACATTGAAGTTTTTGAGACAGCTAATTTTTTGTTCCAGGGATGTCAATTCATGGTAATGAGTGGCGAAAATTGTCCTTATGCCCTGATGTCTGCCCGTCAGCTCCTCCACGACCGCCCAAGCTAGGGCCAGTCCGTCATAAGTACTGGTGCCGCGGCCAATTTCATCCAGGATAATAAGGCTTTTTTTGCTGGCCTGGCGAAGGATACGGGCGGTTTCGGTCATTTCAACCATAAAAGTGCTTTGGCCCTGGGCCAGATTGTCTGAAGCCCCAACCCTGGAAAAAACACGGTCGCAGATTCCTATACAGGCTTTTCTGGCCGGTACAAATGATCCCATCTGAGCCAGAACACAGATTATGGCGCTCTGCCGCAGAATTGTAGATTTACCGGCCATATTGGGGCCTGTAATCAAAAGCATCCTGGAATTGTCCGTTATTTCAAGGTCATTGGGCACATAGTTGGATCTTCCCTGGATGGCCTCAATTGAAGGGTGTCTTCCCAGGCTGATTTTTATGGGCAGTTCATTTGAAATTTCAGGCCTGATCCAGTCAGACCTTCTGGCGGTTTCGGCCAGTCCCTGCCAGAAATCAAGTTTGGCCAGGACCCAGGACATGGCTTTAATTCTCTTGTTGTGACCGGCTATGAAATTTCGGGTTTCAATAAAAAGCTCGTATTCCCGGGCCTTTCTTTTTTCCGAAGCTGTAAGCAGACTTTCTTCAAGCTCTTTTAACCTTGTGGTCACATATCTTTCACTGGATACCAGGGTCTGTCGACGTTCAAAATGTTCCGGCACTTCAACTCCGGATGCTTTTGACAATTCAAAATAATGGCCGAAAACCCGGTTATAACCCATTTTGAGTTTAGGAAGTCTGTTCTCTGTCTTCTCCTGCTCCAGGAGCTGTTTCAACTTTTCCTCCCCGTGATCCGTCAGTTCAATGAGTTCAGCCAGTTCCCTGTCATAACCCGGCTTAAATATTCCGCCTTCTGTGATGAGATGGGAAGGATTGTCTTTTATGGCCTTTTCCAGAATTGAGGAAACTTCTTCAAGATCATCCCAGTCTCGCAGCATGGATTCAAGCAGAGGAGGACGACTGTCTGCATTTTCCACAAGTTTTCTAATCCTGGGCAGGATCTGGAGAGATTTGCCCAGAGAAGCCAGATCTTTGGGGCTGCATCTGTTCAGGGAAACTCTTGTTGAAAGGCGTTCAAGGTCATAGGCTTTTTTCAGTTCCCGGCGCAAAGCTCCCCTGGACTCATCCCTTGACAGGAAAAAAAAGGTCATCTCCTGATTTTTCCTGATGGTCTCTATATCCTTCCAGGGCTGCTGCAACCGGTTTTCCAGGTATCTTCCCCCCATGGGACTGATTGTCTGATCCAGAGCGTATACCAGGGTGCCGGGGCCTTTTTCTCCGCCCAGAGTTCTGAATATTTCCAGGTTTCTGATGGTCATCTGGTCCATCTGAAGAAATTCCGCCGGGACCAGAGGCTTAAAAGGAGACATATGACCCAGCTGTCCTTTATGAGTTTGAATCAGATACATAAGAATCGCGCCGCAGGTCCGGACAAGTTCGGGTTTGTCGGATATATCCAGAACATCCAGTGAGGATACTTTCTGATCCTTTAATATGAGCTCTGAGCTTGAGCGTGGATCAAAATACGATGCCAGGGGCACAAAATTAAACCTTGTTTTCAGGCTGGAATGCCTTGAAGGAATTGAAAAATTTTCCGGGGCCAGTATTTCCGAGGGGTTGATTTTGTAGAGCCATTGCCAGATATCATCAGGGGTTTTAAGCTCAAGACCGGTCCATTCCCCGGTGGAAAAGTCCGCCCAGCAGATAGAGCCGCGATTTTTGGGCTCATTCCAGAAAAGAGCTGCCAGATAGTTATGTTCTTTGGCCGTGAGGCTGTTTTCCTCTACGATTGTGCCTGGAGTCAGGATTCTTGTGACAGCGCGTTTAACCAGGCCCTTGGCTGTTTTAGGATCTTCCACCTGGTCGCAGATGGCCACCTTGAAACCTTTTTGCAGGAGCTGCCTTAAGTATTCGTCACAGGAATGATGAGGAACTCCGCACATGGGAATCCGGACTTCTGAATTTGGATTTCTGGAAGTCAGGGCTATCCGGAGTTCTTTGGCTGCTGTTTCAGCGTCTTCAAAAAACAGCTCGTAAAAATCACCCATGCGGAAAAAGAGCAGAGCTTCAGGATTTTCCTGTTTAATACGCAGGTATTGTTCAAGCATGGGTGTCAGCTTGATGTTGGATGGAGGACTGACTTTTTTAAGAGTGGAAGACATTTAGATTGCTTGATCCGATGAACTGACTACTCATTAAGAAGGGTTCTAAATGATATTGAATGCCAGCTGTAGCATCTGGGACACAGAAAAAAAATCTGTTCTCTTTTAAGACCGCATCTTTTGCAGACAAATTTTTTGACCATTCTGGCCTTGCGCGTGAAAAAGGTAAGCTGGGTTTTAAAGGACTGAGTCATGACCTGTTCGTGCTGGGAAATATCCAGTATCTCAAGCCTGGCCGGCCAGAATTCCTGGTCCATGACCAGGGTCTTTTCCAGCCACTCCCTGGTTCTGGTCATCTGGCCGGACTGCTTAAGAAAAATTGAACAATAATAACAAAAAATAAGATTCTGATCAAAGCCGCTCAAAGTATCAACAATAACATTGGAACAGTTTTCATGGATGAAGCTTTGTTCAGTCCAGGGCTCGCCTTTGGTGATGAACTGGTAAAGTCCTTCAAGGAGCACAAACCTGAGTTCTTCATCAACCTTTTCCAGACCGTTTTTAAGGTTGGATTGAAGGCTGTCCCATTGAGCGAGTTCAAAATCCCGGCAAATAAGCTCAAGCCAGGCTTCCACGCAGCCTGGATAAATCTTAATGGCTTTTTGAATCAGCCTAAAGGAGTGGCTTTTGTTGGCTGCTTCTTTCTGAGCCTCTTTCACCATATAATGGGCCTGAGCCAGGGGCTGTCCCAGCAGAGAGTAGTAGCTTGCCGCCTTTTCAAAGTCTTTGTTGTCAGCGTAAAGTCTGGCCAGCTCTTTCAGGACAGCCGGATCATCTCCGGTTATCTTGTGAGCCTGTTCCAGAGCGGCGTGGGCCCTGTCCAGAATGCCGGCCCTTTTAAAATCTATGCCTAATTCGAACCAGGCCCTGGCCTTGAAATGTTCATTGAGCTGGGGTCTGGCTATGAGGTTGGTCCTGATCTGAATGGCCCTTTCAATCTCTCCCTGAGAACGAAACAGGTTGCCCAGGGCCAGGTATATTTCAACAGCGTCGGGATTGTTCCTGACCACCCGGCTGAGTTCGCCGATGGCGGCAAATGTATCCTGGGACGGAGGAAGAAATCCCTCGCTTGAATGGAGGAGAGAAGATTTCTCCCCCTGCTTTCGTTGTCTGAGGCTGTGCAGCCAGTGGAACATGTTTTTGACCCGCTGATCAGGGCGTGGTTTGTGATTATTATTTTAACACTCTGAAAAAATAAAATCAGGGACGAGATTCCTGGTTTTCCGAAGAATCCATTGTATATCCGCTGTCTTCAAGAGGCATGTTGCGAAGAGAATTTACCTCTTCTTCCAGATCTTTGATCTTGGACCTGCCTTGTCTGATTTCACTGCCAAGGCGGATTTTTTCAGCCAGAAGATAAGCCAGGGAAATGAATCCGCCCAGCACAAAGGCCAGTAAAACGATCAGGTAATAGGGGATCAGTTTGCTGTGAAGTTCCAGGCCAAAAATCGACAGCTGAAGCCTGACTGTTGTGGACAGAAGTTCGTGGTTCTGAACGAAAAAAAGCATGGAAAAGAAAAACAGAAGAATCAGAGCAGCCACTCTCAGATATTTCATGGAAGTCTCCTTATATGATAGAAGTTGAAAATATTGGTTTGAGTTTATTGTAAGTTGATCTTAAATGTTCAGGCATAATCATGGTCTCATTCATGACAGCCATAAAAGAGTGATCTCCCGTCCATCTGGGCACCAGATGAAAATGAAGGTGCTCCCGTATGCCCGCGCCCGCGGCTTGCCCGATATTAAGCCCTATGTTTATACCATGAGGATTGAAAGCAAACTTGAGTACGCGGACGCATTCCTTGAGCCAGGCCATTATTTCAATAGTCTCATGGTCTTGGAGTTCTGTCAGGCACTGGACGTGCCTGAAGGGGATGACCATGAGATGGGAATTACTATAAGGGAATTTATTCATAATTACAAAACAGTATTTAGCTCTGCGTAAAATAAGGCGTTCTTCGTCTTCATCATCAGCCTCGGGCAGGCAGAACACGCATTCATCAGGCTTTGGACCCAGTATATATTCGATTCTCCAGGGAGCCCATAAGGTTTTCATATCTGATTTTGAGCAGGCTAAGTTTTACAGGATCTGGCTTAGAAATTTTTTTGTGCGGGGATGTTCAGGACTCTGAAAAAAATGTTCCGGAGTTCCTGTCTCCACGATTTTGCCTTCATCCATGAACACCACCCAGTCAGCAACCTGCCTGGCAAAGCCCATTTCATGGGTCACCACGACCATGGTCATCCCTTCCAGAGCCAGATTGACCATAACGTCAAGCACCTCGCCTATCATTTCCGGATCAAGGGCTGAAGTGGGTTCGTCAAAAAGCATGATCTTGGGATTCATGGCCAGAGCCCGGGCAATGGCCACCCTTTGCTGCTGTCCCCCTGAAAGCTGAGCTGGATAAGCGGTTGCTTTTTCTTTAATGCCCACTTTTTCCAGAAGGCTCATGGCGTTTTCTCTGGCTTGAGCCTGTGGAATCTTTTTAAGTTTGATGGGTGCCATGGTCAGGTTCTGGAGCACGGACTTGTGGGGAAAAAGATTGAAATTCTGGAAAACCATGCCCAATTCCATGCGAACCTTGTTTATATTGCAGTTTTTATCAGTGATATCCTGTCCATCGATAACTATCTTTCCCCTGTCCACTCCCTCGAGCCTGTTAATGGCCCTTAAAAGGGTGCTTTTACCGGATCCGCTGGGTCCTATGATAACCATCTTTTCCTTTTTTTTAACCTTAAGGGAAACATTGCTCAGGGCCTCAATATCTCCGAAGAATTTATAAACATTCTCAATGGTGATTATTGGATCGTCACTTTTGGTCATAAGGTTTTACCCTTTCCTCCAGGATGCTTACGATTTTAGACAGAATAAGGGTTATCATCAGGTAGAGCAGGGCGATCATGGTATATGTCTCAAAGTAGGCAAAGGTCTGAGTGGCAAATTCCCTTCCGCGCCTGAGAAGGTCAGAAACCGCAAGAATGGAAACCAGGGAGGTGTCTTTTAAAAGGGCTATGAATTCGTTGCCAACGGGCGGAAGAATGGTCCGCATGGCCTGAGGTATGATAACATAGAACATTGTCTGAGATTTACTGAAGCCCAGAGACCGGGCCGCTTCTGTCTGTCCTTTGTCAATGGACTGGATTCCAGCCCGGAAGACTTCTCCCATATAAGCACCATAACAGACGGTCATGGCCGTAATAGCCGCTGTAAAAGGGTGTATTTTGAAAAAAGAGCCCAGGGCGTAGTATATGTAAAAAAGCTGAACCAAAAGAGGTATGCCCCTTATGACCTCTACATAGATTGAAGCTATGAGATTGATGGTCCGGTTTTTGGATAGCCTGCCCAGTCCTGTAAAAAGGCCCACAATCAGAGACAGGGCAATGGAAAGAAAGGTTACCTGAAAGGTTATGATGATGCCGTCAGGTACGAATTTGATTATTCTTAAATAAGGGTCGGGTTTGAAGATTACCAGAGAGACAATTGAAATTATCGTGCCGATAAGGGTTACGCGCCAGGCGTTGAACAGGCCGGGATCCTTCCTTGAGGGTATGGCTGCTCCGTCTGTGACCTCTATTTTTATATTCTTGTCTCTCATGTGGCACCCAGAGTCCCGGGTCTGGTGCGCCAAAGGCGCGGTTCAGGATTTGATTCTCAGGGTTCAGATATTTTAATCTGGCGAATAAAGAAATCTTTTATGTCAACCGGCAATAATACAAGTCAGCCTTGCGCGCGTTATTTTTAAAGCAGGGAAATAAAAGCCCGCAACGGGCAAGGGCGCGGGAATCAGCAGGGGGCAATTTTTCAATTGCCACCGCATTCAACAGGTGAAAAAAATGAAGGGCCGGGATAATAAGAAATTATTATACCAGCCCATGGCTGCCTATAGTCCGAACCAGGTTTTCTTGATCTCGTCTTCTATGCCTTTGTCCTTAACAGCCTGGATGCCCTTGTTGATGAGGTCAAGGATTTCATTGTTGCCCTTGTTTGCAGCTATACCATAGTATTCAGGCTCGTCAGCGTCGATGACTGAAACCAGATGCAGTCTTTCAGCGAATCTTGGCTCGTTCAGGGCGTACTGAGCTGCCACGGGATCATCGCACACAACCCCGTCAATCCTTCCATTGTAGAGGTCCTGCATGGCCAGTCCGATTTCATCATAGGAACGGGCATTCACGCCCGCGACTTTTTGAATGGCAAAATAGCCGGTGGTCCCGATCTGGGCGCCCACGCTCTTGCCCTGAAGATCTTCCAGGGTCTTGGCCGGACTGTCTTTGGCTACCACCAGTCCCTGTTTGACTTCATAGTAGGGGATGCTGAAATCCATGGCTTTTTTGCGTTCTTCAGTAATGCTGACTGAAGAACAGATAGCGTCATAATTGCCCGCGGCAAGACCGGCAAAAATTCCGTCCCAGGCGGTGTTTCTGAAAACAGGGGTAAAGCCGGCCTCTTTTCCCGCGGCAGTCATATAGTCAATGGAGTATCCGACTATTTGCCTGTTTTCATCAACCATCTCCATGGGGGGCCAGGTGGCGTCAACAGCGAACACGATTTCTTTGGCCATGACCGGTTTGACAAATAACAGCAGGGCCAGCATCAGAAAAGTCAATTTCCTAAACATTCTCAAGCCTCCTGAAAATTAAGTTAAGATATATGAAGTTCAACACCAAAAGTATATGTTATTTTAATGAGAATCTCAGGTCAAGAAAGCAAATGGGCATAACAGCGCGATGAATCTTTATTTACTGCTTGTAATTGCCTGAATGAGCACGAAACGCAAGAGACTTGTTGCAAGAAACATTTGAACTGCTTTAGTTTTTAATAAGTTGAGTTTCAATTATCTTTAAATGCCATGATAAGGGGATGCTCAGCTTTATATAGCTGCTGATTCCCCTGGCTTCATGGCCAGTAATTGGGTGTCAGGCGCCTGGATGGTCAGTTCATTTTTAAATCTGTCAGTGTTTTGTTCAAGCACTGGAAAAGAACCCCAGTGCATGGGGACGACCTTTTTGCAGTTGAGCAGTTTGCAGGCCAGGGCAGCCTGTTTCGGGTCCATGGTAAAAATACCTCCAATGGGCAGAATGGCAAAGTCTATATCGTAGAGTTCTCCCCAGAGTTTCATGGTGGAAAATATGCCCGTATCTCCGGCGTGATAGAGGCATTTGCCGTTTTCAAGGGTAACAATGAATCCAACGCAGGAACCCTGGTCGCAGGAATGGAAGGCCTGAGTCATGGTAACTTTTATTCCTTTAAACTCAATTGTCCCTCCGATATTGAAGCCCATGCCGTTAATAATCTGCTTCTGATTTACTCCCATGGCCCTGCATTTCGCGGCCACCTCAACAATAGCCCCGAGAGATGCTCCTGTGTTGTTGCATATTTTTACGGCCTGCCCCAGGTGATCGGCATGATCATGGGTAACCAGGACCAGGTCCGCTTTGGTAATTGAATCTGATCCTGAGTCAGCCGAGGGATTTCCCTCAAACCATGGATCTATCAGGATGTTCAGCTTGGGTGTGACAATCTCAAAATTGGCATGGCCATGCCAGACAAGTTGGTTGGACATGATTATCTCCTTAAGCGTTATGTGTTCAAAATTATGGGTTACATGATTCCCTTCCACCGGTTGAACAAATTATTCTCAATATTCAATGAGTCAAGAATCCTTCCGGCTATATGCTTTATCAGGTCTTCAATGTTCTGGGGAAAATGATAGAAGCCCGGGCTGGGGGGCAGGATAACTGCTCCGCTGTCATGAGCTTTGAGCATATTTTCCAGGTGGATCCTGCTGTAGGGAGTTTCTCTGGGAACAAGCACCAGAGGTCGACGTTCCTTGAGGGTTACGTCCGCTGCCCTGTGGATGAGATTATTGCCTAATCCATTGGCAATGGCCGAAAGACTGGCCATGGAGCAGGGACAGACAATCATTCCCGAGTGCAAAAAAGATCCGCTTGCAATAGGCGCTCCCATGTCATTCTGGTTGTAGACATGGTCAGCCATAGCCAATGTGGGTTCAAAACCGGCTGCTTCCAGGGAGAGCACTGACCTGGCCGCGTCAGAGATGACCAGGTAAAGTTCAAAGTCATGCTTTTTGAGCTGCCGGACAAGTTCAAGCCCGTATGGCATCCCGCTTGCACCGGTCATGGCCAGGACTATTTTTTTCATTTATTTTGACTCCCTTTGAATATGCAATTAAAGAACTGGCCATAAGCCTTGAAAAATGAACTTTAATTGTTTCTTGAAAAAACTCAAGACGGACTGTTGCTGTTTTGTTTAAATAATTATGTTATTCTTGATGATTGTCTTGTTTTCCCTGCAATTTTGAATGATTAACAGAGTGTTGAAAATCTTCCAATTGCTGCGTTGCTGCGAATAGTTCAAACTCTTACGTATGCTAACTGCTGCGATCTTGAACTTTCTTTGCGCCTTGCACTTGAAATTTTTGAACGCTCTGTTTGATAAGGACTTTTTCAACATGCTGTTAAGCTAGTTTTCACCAAAGCGCATATCCCGCGTTGAACGGAGAAACATATTGGATATAGGGGTAAATAAAAAATATACGGGTGTCATGCTTTTTCTGGCTCTTGGTTTTTTTATTCTGGGGATGGGACTGACTTTTCTCACCTGGCAGAATCTCAGGCAGCAGCAGGAGCATGTTCTGGACCAGCTTGAGATTACGGCAAGGGCCATCATAAGAAGCGTGGAAGCCAATCTATACCGTGGAATTTTCAGAGGAATGGGTCCGGGCAGGTGGACGGACCAGAGTGAATTTGCTGATCTGGCCCGGGATGTCCTTGAGGAATTGGTGGCTGAAGGGGACGTGGTTTTTCTGGAAATATCCGGCACAAGGGGGAGGTTGTTCATTTCAAGCCTTGAAGGCGCTTCAGACCTGTTCAAGCCTACCGAGTCAATGCTGCAGCAGGCCAGGACAGGCACCTGGACTGATACTTCAAGATTTATGGACAAGGATGTGTTCATTATGGGGGTCCAGGCAAGGCGAATGGACATGATGAGCAGAACCAGACGCCCGGTTCAGGATGAGCAAGAAAGCCTTTCCGAACAACAGGGAACAATATTTATCGCCCTGGACATGAGTGATTATCTGGATGTTTATTCCGGATTTAAAAGGACAATTATTTTTCAGAACATTTTCATCCTGGGAGGGATATTATTATTCTGGGCTCTTTTGATGGCGTTTTTGCGCAGAAGGGAGCAAGGGCAGAAATTTATCCAGCTCAAAACTTTTCATTCAAGACTTCTGGATAATATGCCGGATGGGCTGTTGAGCGTTGACCTGGATCAGATAGTTACCGCGGCCAATCCCGCGGCCAGGGACATTCTCAGGGCGGGTCCGGAAATCGTGGGGCAGAATCTTTCAAAGGTCATGCCCCGCAATCTGGATATACGCTCAGGCAGGAACTGGACGCAGATTGACCTGGATGACAAATCCCTGGAGATACTTATTCTGCCCATAAAGGAAGAAAAGCAGTCTCTGGTTCTCATCAGGGACAGAACCAGGATGAAGGAGCTGGAACGAGACCTGGAGCATTCCAGGGATCTGGCTACTCTGGGCAGGTTCGCAGCCGGACTGGCACATGAAATCAGAAATCCCCTGAGTTCTCTTAAAGGGTTTGCTCAATATTTTCTTAAGAAGTTTAATCATGATGATCCTGCTCACTCCTATGCCAAGACCATGGTCCTAGAATCAGACCGGTTGAACAGGGTTGTTACGGACCTTCTCTTTCTGGCTCGTCCCAGGCCAATCAGTCCGGTCATGGTTGATCTGAAACAGCTTTTTGAAGAAATCATAAACCTGCTGCAATCTGATCTGGCAGCAAAAAAGTGCGCCACAACCACTGATGCGGCCAGAGCTTCTCTTTGGGCCGACCGGGACCTTCTCAAGCAGGCCCTGATTAATCTGGTATTAAACAGCCTGAGCGCTGTTGAGGGCAACAGCGCTCAGATATCCATGCGTTCAAGGATGAGCCGGGGCATGGTTGAAATAATTGTAACCGACAATGGTCATGGAATGGATGCCCAAACCAGGGAAAGGGCAATGGAGCCTTTTTTTTCCGCCAGGGACAAAGGAACCGGCCTTGGGCTGGCCATAGTTCAGCGTATTGTCAGGGATCATAAAGGCAGGATATTAATTGATTCGTCCCCGGAAACAGGGACCAGGGTCAGCCTCCTGTTTCCGGATACTCAAGGAATGGTTGGTAATGAACAGTAAACCCAGGATTATGGTGGTTGATGATGAGCCCGGTCACAGGCAGATGATCAGGGCAGTGATGCAGGATGAAGGATATGAGATTCTTGAGGCTAAAAATGGGCAGAACTGTCTGGATCTATTGAAGAAGCATCCCGTGGACGTCATTCTTCTGGACATGAAAATGCCGGTTTTGGATGGGATGGAAACCCTTGAGGAAATAAAAAAACAGCAGCACCATCCTCCGGTGGTCATGGTTACCGCGTTCGGCAGCGTTGGTTCCGCTGTGGAGGCTATGAAGGCAGGGGCGTTTGATTACCTGACCAAGCCCGCTGATATTGATGAGCTTAAGGTGGTAGTTAAAAAGGCCCATGAATACAGCCTGTTGACCAGGGAAAACACCCTGTTGAAAGACCGGATCAGCAGGCTCCAGAAAAGCGCGCGTATAATCGGTCAGAGCACAGCCATGCTTCAGGTGATGGAATTAGTGGAACAGGTGGCCCCCACAGAGGCGAATGTGCTTATACTTGGAGAGTCAGGCACGGGCAAGGAGCTCATTGCCAAAGCCCTGCACGAGGGAAGCACCAGAAGAGAGGGTCCTCTTGTGAAAGTGAATTGTGCGGCTCTTCCTCAAGAGCTTCTGGAATCAGAGCTTTTCGGATATCAAAAGGGCGCGTTCACCGGGGCTGTCCGAAATAAACCGGGCAGGTTCCAGCTGGCTGAAAAGGGAACTCTTTTTCTGGATGAGATAGGGGAACTTCCCAATCATCTCCAGGCCAAGATCCTGCGGGCTTTACAGGAAAGGGTGGTTGAGCCTCTGGGTTCGGTCAGGGAAGAAAGGGTTGACGTCCGCCTTTTGGCGGCCACCAACAAAGACCTGGTTGTTGAGGTGGAAAAAGGTACATTCAGACAGGATTTATATTTCCGCCTCAATGTTCTGGAGATAAAAATTCCGCCTTTGAGGGATCGCCTGGACGATCTTCCTTTGCTGGTTAATCACTTTATCCGGGTCCTGGGTGAAAAAAATCGAAAACAGGTCAGGGGGGTGGACAGAAGTTTTTTAGAAGCCCTGAATAATTATCATTGGCCAGGCAATGTCAGGGAATTGGAGAATGTGGTGGAAAGAGCCATTATCCTCTCCCGCTCGGACATTCTGGATATTTCAGATCTGCCGGGTTCAGTTATTGAGGCTTTTCCAGGGGATAAAAAGAATGGACCAGAGAATATTTCAGGTGATGACTATTTGATGGAGGGGGAAAGGCAAGCCCTGATCAAGGCATTAAGAGATAATAAGGGGCACAGGGAAAGGACTGCTGCTTCACTGGGAATCAGCAGGCGCTCACTGCAGTATAAGTTAAAAAAACACGGGTTAATAAGACCTTATTAAATGCCGGGACACCCGGGGCAAAATAAGTAAAGGGCCCGTCATGAACAGGCCCTTTGTTTTTCTGTTCTCAAAACAGATCCTCAAGAAGGGGTTGACGCTATCTGACCGCCCTGGGGCAATCCTGCCTGAAAGCTCTTCCGGATTCAAAAGATCTTTTTCCGCCCCTGGCCTGCCCAAGCATTCTGGTCTTGATATTAAAATCCTGACTCAATTTTATCTTGTGATCAAGCTTGCGCTCAAAGATTTCCCGGTTAAGGTCGGCCAGTTCTTTTCTGGTCTTTTCTATCTCAGAAGGATCTGTTCCTTCTGTTGCCAGAAGAGCGTTCAATTCAGCCTGCCTGGCGATCATCTGCTGCTTTTTGGGATACATCCACTCCCTGTGTTCCCGGGTTGTCTGAAGCATTTCCTGTTGCTGTTCCTCGGTCAGGCTGGAAAGTACTGGACAATCCTGAGACCTCAGCTGGCCCCTTTCCCCCGGGCCAAATTGCTGCATGCCGCTCCTGGCCATGGCCAGGGAAGCCATTGTCAGGGTTAATGCCAAAACCAGTCCGATACTCAAAATCATTGTTTTTTTCATAATAACCTCCATGAAATAAGTTTTAATTTTGATTCAATACTTAGCAACCTGCGTGCCATAAATAAAAATTCAAGATAATCAATATGTTATAAAATAAACGCCCCGTGTGCTGTTTTCTGGCGTGCATTATTTTGCATATTTGTGCATAATGGTTGATTTACATTCATTACGGGGTTAAATTTTTGGAAATATTTCAAGAATTGTGCTTGACCCTTTTTAAAACCCGTAATAAAGCCCGGCCATACATTTTTGAGTACGCACGGCCCGAAATGCAGAAAAATACTCATTCCAAGGAAAGAAAACAGCCTCCTCAATGAAGAGTCACCTCTGTTATTGGATTTAAATTGCCATTTTAATTGAATTTATTTTTATTTGAGGTGAAAAATGCAAGAGTGGATCAAACAGCTCCAAAACATTGTCAATTCCCTGGACAAGCTTGAAAAGATCATAAATGTTTCCCCTGAGGAAAAAGCGGCCATCACTTCAATGAAGACCAGGTGGGGAACGACTCCCTACTTTGCTTCACTGATGAATCCTGATGATCCCGGCTGTCCGATACGCATGCAGGTTATTCCGTCCCGTAAAGAACAGCAGAATCGCTATGGCCTGCAGGATTATCTCATATTCAAGGAAAACAGGGCAGTAGGTGAAAAAAGGCCTGACTGTATAGCCAGACAGTATCAGGACCGCATTGCTTTTACGGTTACTGATGTTTGTGCCAATTATTGCCGACACTGTTTTCGCAAGGAACTTGTGGTTGACCAGGAGTTGTGTCTGCGCTTTGACTTGAACGAGGGTCTGGAATGGATCCGTGAACACAGGGAAGTCAGGGACGTTCTCATAACTGGAGGGGATCCATTCATCCTGTCCGACGATAAACTGGACCGCATAATCAATGAATTGCGGCGCATCCCCCATGTTGAGATGATCCGCTTTGGCACAAGGGTTCCCATTGTTCTGCCCCAGAGAATTACTCCTGAACTTATGGAAATTTTGAGTGATTACCACCGGGTTCCCATCTGGATCAACACCCAGTGCAACCACCCTGTAGAAATTACCCAGCAGACAGCCGAAGCCGTCTTTAACCTGCTCAAATGCGGAATCAATGTGGGCAACCAGGCTGTATTGCTCAGGGGCATAAACGACGATGTTGATACTTTCAGACACTTGCATCAGAAATTGCTTTCGGTTAGGATAAGGCCGTACTATGTTTTTTATTGTGAACCAGCCCCGGGTATTGATCACTTCAGAACTCCGGTGGAAAAAGGAGCCGAGCTTATACGCGACGCTTTGCGGGGCCATACTACCGGGCTGGCTCAGCCAATGTATGTAATAGCCACAAATATCGGAAAAATACCCCTTATGCCTGATTATTACATTCAGGAAAAGACCGACAAGGAGTATATTTTAAAAAACTATAAAGGGCAGACTACAACCCTGCCCGTGATTCCGGAATAACCATGCCTGTCCCGTCCGGATACGCTCTGGACGGGACAAAATCCAACAAACCTCAGTCCTGTTCAAAATAATGTTGATCTGCGATAATAAAGACAACGAACCGCTTCCCTCTGAATGTCAGATATTCAGGTCCCTGCGATCTTTTTTCAAAGAAACAAAATACGAGTTCAAGCTTATATATTCTCGTCCAGGCCGGGGATTTGTTCATCAACCCCTGTTTCCAGCGCTGCGTCGAGCTAACCCCTTTTTTTATTCAATCATGCCAACAGGTCTTTATTATGGGAATAATCAGGAGAAGAAAAAATGCGACTGGATAAGATTGAAAAGCTCATTAAAGAGTCAGACTCCACGGAAATAGCCTTTACCGATCTTAACGGACGCCTCAGGCGGCTGCCGGTTAACCCCAAAAATATCAAAGAGATCGTGAATGTGGGGATAGGTTTTGACGGCAGCTCTGTGGCCGGAATAGCCACTGTGGATAAAAGTGACCGCATGCTCATGCCGGTGCTGGAAAGTCTGAAAAGAATACGATTCAAGGATAAAAATACATCTTTTTTTGTGGGCACCATTCATGATGAGCAGGGCCAGAGGGCCGGCACAGATCCTCGCTATGTGCTGGAAAAGGCTGTAAGCGAGGCCTATGATGAATTTGGCTTTCAATTCCTGGCCAGTCCTGAATATGAATTTTTTCTGTTCAGAAAAGACGAATACTCCAGCGACCTGAATACTGATAATGCCGGATACTTTGATGCCGACCCCAAGGACAAGGGAGAAAACGTACGCAACCATATCATAGAGATCTTCACGGAATGTGATGTGCCCTTTGAAAAGGCTCATCATGAAGTAAGCCCTTCTCAGCATGAGATCAACTTTGAATGTTCTTCACCCCTTGTGGCTTCGGATCGAACTCTTCTCTTCTCCTATGTAACCCATATGGTTGCTTCAGAACATGGCTTTCACGCGAGCTTCATGCCCAAGCCCTTTGATGATCAGAACAGAAACGCTCTGCATATCCATCTCTCCATGCAGGACAGAAGCGGAAAAAACGTTTTTTATGACAAAGACAATGAGTATGGAATCAGTCTTCTGGCCAGAAGATTTATTGCCGGCATCCTTAAGTATGCCCGGCAGACCTCAATTATTATGGCCTCAACATTCAATTCATATAAAGCGTATGTAATTGAGCGGGAAGCGCCCGTTGTGGTGGGCTGGGGTCCCAGAAACAGGACCTCCATGGTCAGGATTCCTTACGCCACAAGTCCCGAGGGAACCAGGCTGGAACTGAGGAGTCCGGATCCTGCCGGCAATATTTATCTGCAGATGGCTGCCTTTATCAAGATGGGAATTCAGGGCATCAGGGAAGATCTGGAATGCAACAGCCCCGACGCTGGCAAAGCGTATTTCAAGACCCTGAATAAAAAACTCTGGGATGAACGTTTTCTGCCCAAATCCATGTTTGAGGCTTTAGTGGAGGCTGAAAAAAGTACTTTTCTGAAAGAAATGCTGGGGGAACAGCTGTACGACAACCTTATGTCTATCAAGACCGCTGAATGGGAAGGGCATCGTATCCATGTAACCCAAAGGGAGTTTGATAAATATCTGCCTATTTAATTTAGGCAAACGGCCTGTTATCTTTTCATGCCGGCCATGAGGATATTTTCCATATCCAAAAGAAGTTTTCTGGCGTCTTCATTACCAGGATTCCCCGGCAGGGCAGAAAGAATCCCGAGACCCTCGCTTTTTTCATGAAACTTTTTACTGTTCATTTCAGTAATCACAGCGGTATTGACCATGGCATCGGCGCGGATGATTTCCCTGACTAAATCCAGGGAGTCATAGTCAGGAAGATTTTTATCCACTATGATCAGATCAGGCTTGATTGAATGGACAAAATCAAGAGCATCCCGGCCGCTTTCAGCCAGAACTGGTTCATGTTTATTCAGGTCCAGGCCTGAAATAAACTCTGCAAGCTCATTAGACCTTGTGGTTACCAGCAAGATTTTCATTCAAGTCCTCCGAATTATTCAGCAGAGCAGACAGCCGTTTTAAAAGGCTTCAGCAGCCTGGTGGTTGTCCTGCACCCGCTTGCGCACAAAATTCACATCAGTTTGAGATTATGAACATCTCAAGCGGGTGCAGGAGGACAATGGAAGGCTTGCGTCCTGTCAGGCCTGACCGCCTCCGCAGGTAAATTCAGCCGTGAATCTGGACAGCCTGCCTTCCAGAAAGGCTTTGACCGCTTCAGCCACGCTAGGGGAGTTGCCTCCAAAAAACACCTCAATGCCCACCTGCTGAAAGCCCATCAAAGGTCTCATGCCCATGCCTCCGGCAATCAGGATATTGACCCCGTAACCAGCCAGATGATTGACCGGGGCCATGCATCCCCCCTGAACATGGGGCACGTTTGGCAAAGTGTCTACAGCGGATACTTCCCCGTTTTCCACTTCAACAATTGTGTACAGATCACAATGTCCAAAGTGCTGACCAAGTTGTGAGTCCAATCCTCCCGGGTTGGAAGAAGGTAAAGCGATTCTTGTCTTTTGCATCTGGTAATTCTCCTTTATATTGTTCTTGTATCAATTTGCAATTTTCGATGATCCCCAGAATATGGCCTGTCAGGGGTTCAGGTTTCGCCATTGTCGCGATCGCTGACCGTTACAGCAAACCAGTAATTTTTTCCCAAATCTGTTTAACCATCAAAGCCATATTGGAGTCCCTGATTTCAGTGACAACCTTTTTTTCCACCATGGCCCTGGTAAATATATCATCATGAGGAATATTCCCCACGAGTTCGTGACTGTTTTTTCGGCAGTAATCCTGAATTCTTGATGTCTGTTCCAGATTCAAGTCGAATTTGTTGACGATTACCGCCACCCTTGTTTTGAAATGTGAGCATAGTTCAGCAACCCTCATCAGATCATGCAGACCTGAAGGGGTGGGTTCAGTGACAACAACAGCCAGATCCGTTCCAGACAGAGAACTTATAACAGGACAGCCTATACCGGGAGCACCGTCGCAAAGGATCAGGTTTCTGCCTTCCTCTTTTGCCTTATTCCTGGCCTTCTGCCTGAGAAGGGAAACCAGACGCCCGGAATTTTCAGCGCCGGGAAAAAGCTGGGCGTGAACCATGGTCCCGAATCTTGTTGAGCTGACGAACCAGTTGCCGCAATATCGCGGCAAAAACTCAACAGCTTCTTCCGGGCAGAAGCTGACGCAGACCTTACAGCCTTCACAGCGTAGTGGTTCAACCAGGTATTGATCATTTGCAAAGCTGATGGCCTCGTACCGGCACATTTCCGCGCAGGTTCCGCATGACTGGCATTTGTCCTGATTAATCACCGCCTCGTTTCCAGAGATGAATTTCTCCTCGAACAGAATTTTCGGTGAAAGAAGGATATGCAGGTCAGGGGCGTCCACATCCAGGTCGCAGATGATCTTTTCTCTGTCCAGATGGGCAAAGGCTCCGGTCAGGGAAGTCTTGCCAGTGCCTCCCTTGCCGCTGATAACTAGCACCTCACGCATAAGGGGCCTCCCGGTCATAACCCTGTAATGCCCTGGCCAGATCTGAAAATTTGTGTTCAAGTTCAGGACTGAGACCTGCCACCACCTGGCCCTTTGAATAGGCCTGGGCTATATTTCGGTCGTATGGAATTGAGGCAAGGATGGGAAGTTTTTTTTCATCGCAGAACTGGTAAACACTGTTATCCCCAAGTCCGGCCCTGTTTATAACCACTGCCATGGGTTTGCCCATGGACGAGAAAGATTCCCAGGCCAGCCTGAAATCATGAAAGCCAAAAGGGGTGGGTTCTGTGACCAGGATGATCAGATCACTGTCCATTACCGCGCACACCGCCGGGCAACTCACCCCGGGGGGAGCGTCAATTATAGCGTCTGCCTTTTGTTTTTCCAGGATCTTCATCATTCTTTTTTTGACGATGGTCATTAAGGGCGGGCTCATGGCTTCACCCACCCGAAGGCTGCCCATAAGAAAAGATATTTTGCCCTGGGATGATCCCTGGCTGAGGATTCCCAGTTCACGCTGTCCCGGGGATAAGGCTCCTTCAGGACATATGGCCAGACAGCCTCCGCATCCGTGACACATTTCAGTAAAGGTAAGCAGGGTATCCCCCATTACCTTTATGGCCTGAAATTGACAGAGATCTGAACACATTCGGCACAAGGTGCATTTTGACTCATCAACCACGGGTATTTCCAGGTAAATCTTTTCCTGATGACTGATTTCCGGGTTTAAGAACAAATGCAGATTAGGCTCTTCAACGTCCAGATCCACGGCAAGAACCGGTTTTTTCCAGACACTGGCCAGGGATGCTGAAACCGTGGTCTTTCCGGTTCCGCCCTTACCGCTGGCGATTGATACGATCACTTGTTTTCACCTGTTGGCTTTTCCTGCAATGATTAAGTTTTGTTGCCGATGCTTTTTCAGCCAAACTATTTATTGGACTGGGAAGCATAATCCACACTGCCCGACTTATACTTTTCCACAGCTTCCTGCACACTCATGTTGTCCAGATTTTGAACGATCTTTATCCCTGCGGCCCTTAAGGCTTCAAAGGCTTTGGGCCCTACATAGCCGGTAAGAACAATTTTTGCTCCGGAATCGGCAATAACCTGGGCAGCCTGAATTCCCGCCCCGTGGGCCATTGTCTGGGACTGACCATTATCAACGTATTCATGCTCCATGGTCTCGGGATCAACCAGAACAAAGCCTCCGGCCCTCCCAAACCTGGGATCAACCATGTCTTTCAGGGTTGGTCCTTCACTTGTAACTGCAATCCTGCTCATTATTTTCTCCCTGTGTATCTTTTCAATGTTTCTGAAAGGTTTGAAAGCAGAATCCGTGCTTTTGTTTCTGCTTCATTTGTTGATTCTCTGACTTTCCGCGTTAATAAATTGCGGGTGAAGCCCTCCCCGGCACTAGACCCTTCCGCGCATAATTTCGCCGCACTGGGGGCATTTTATGTTCATGCACGGAACTCCCCTTTCATGGGGAGCCTGATGGCCGCATTTAGGACATGTGCATACACCGGCAGAGCCTGAAAAGCCTGTGCCCTGAACGTCTCCAGACCTGGGATTCCGGCCCTGGCCCGCGCCCTGACCTTTGCCTCCCCGGCCTCCCTGTCCCTGATTTCTGCCACTCATATCTGTAACCTCCTTGTTATCTTTAAATGATCCGCCAAAACGGCAGCAGCAACCCGGCATGGCGAATCTTTCAGCCTTGAAGCTGTTTTCAGTCCATGCCTTGATCACCAGTGAAATCTCTCCCGCGATAAAGGGAAAAACCTGAATATTCATCCATTCCAGCCTGGTCTGGAGATGATTTGAAATAGCTCCGCACACAAGGACGTCAACACCCTCTCTTGCCAGCCAGAGACATCTGTCCAGTCCATGAGGCAGGGTTTTATAGGTTTTATTTGTTTTTCCCCCCGGCTCAATATCAACCAGACAAATTTCTCCGGACACGTCGAATACAGGAGAAACTCTCTTTTTCCAGGTTGAGAAAGCTACTTTCATTTAAATCCCTGAAGCGAAAATACTGGGTGATCTTGCTGATGCAATACTGTGGGAAAGCTTTTAGCAATGAACGGGCCAGAATTTAATCAGACTATGTCGCCATTACAACGCCTTGAGATATAAGTGATTTTATTATGAAGGATTAAGTCGATTCTTAAGATAAGGTCTTATTATAGAGACTATAATAAGCTGAATCTGTCTTATTTTGAAGACTATAAGAGGCTGGGCATATATAGATTGATTTGTAAAAAACTTCTCCCCTCCAGCATCCTCAGACAGCAAAGTCTAACCATTTGCCGTTGTCGCAGTCTTAATCGTAATCTTAATCGTTGTCGTAATCGTGTTCGTAGCCGTCCCAATTTTTTACTCCCGGAACCCGATTTTCAACGCTCTGTTAATGCGGGTCAAGGCTTAAACCTCCCATCCTTTTTTTCAGGCAGTTCAATGCCCAGTTCCTTTATTTTGCGGAACAGGGTGCTTTTGTGTATTCCCAGCTCTCTGGCCGCAGCCTGGCGGTTGAAGTTGTTGTGCCTGATGGCCTCTGAAATAGCCCTGGCTTCCAGGCTCCTGCGGGCGCTTTTCATATCCTGACCATTGTCAATTTTGTCATCATGGCCGGTAAAATCCGGGGGCAGATGTTCCATTCCGATTTTACCGCTTCGGCACATGATAAAGGCGCGTTCAATAACATTTTCCAGTTCCCTGATATTGCCCGGCCAGTCATGGGCCATGAGAAGGGAAAGGGCCTGGGTATCAATCCCGGTGATGTCCCTGTTTTGCAGCCGGTTAAATCGTCTGATAAAGCTCTCCGCGAGTAGAGGAATATCTTCCTTGCGTTTTCGCAGAGGAGGGAGTTCCAGCCTGACCACGTTTATGCGGTAATAGAGATCCTTGCGGAACGTTCCCTGCCGCACAATTTCTTCCAGCTCTTTATTGGTGGCGGTGATTATTCTTGCCTTGAGGGATTCTGAACTGGTGGAGCCCAGGGGTTCATAAACCTTTTCCTGGAGCACACGCAAAAGCCTGACCTGCATGGCCTGACTCACTTCGCCGATTTCATCAAGGAATATTGTACCTTTGCCGGCCATGGCAAACCGGCCTGGTTTGTCCTTGACCGCGCCGGTGAAAGCCCCTGCTTTGTAACCGAACGTTTGTCCTTGACCGCACCGGTGAAAGCCCCTGCTTTGTAACCGAACAGTTCTGATTCAAGCAGCGTATCTGGGAGGGCCCCGCAATTAACAGCCACAAAAGGGCCTTTGGACCATGGGCTCAGGGAGTGAATGGTTTTGGCCACAAATTCTTTGCCTGTACCTGTCTCGCCCAGAATAAGCACAGTGCTTGGGCTTTGAGCTACCGCCGGCATGACTTCAAAGATTCTCTCCATAAGCGGACTTCGGCTGACCAGATCTCCCACGCTGAATCTGCCTTCAAGCTCCTTTCGAAGTCCTTCCACCTCGCTTAAATCCCTGAAGGTTTCAGCTCCGCCGATTATTTTCCCCTGGCTGTTTCTGAGCACCGCGGTGGACACGCTTATGGGAATGCGGTTTCCCCTTGCATCAATAATATAACCGGACCTGCCGATAATGGGCTTGCCGGTCTTAGTGGTTTTTTCCAGGGCGCATCCGGTTTCACACATGCTGGAACGAAACACATCGCAGCATTGCCTGCCTATGGCTTCTTTCCGGGAAATGCCGGTAATTTTTTCAGCGGCCCGGTTGAAAGAGGTTATATTCCAGTTTTGATCCACAGTGAACACACCATCAGAAATGCTCTCCAGGATGGCCTCTGTGCCGTTGACAATGAATTTGTTGGTTTTCATGTCCTGCGGATTCATTTTATGAAGATCTCTTTTAAAATCCCGGCGTAACAGTTGAACAGGCAGCAATGTAATGTTTTTTCACCGGGAATATCCTGATTTTTCCATGGGTCCAATAATTGAATAATTAAATTTACTCATAATAACAAATTATTAAACCAAGTTAAAGAAAATTCTGTTAACAAAAAACCTGAAATTCTTTTTTCTTACAGGGTGTTTTGCAGACGATTCATCAACAAAAAAAGTAGCATTGCTGCTACTTTTTTATTTCAATCTTATTATGGGGTGATCAAAAAATAATATGTTGTTTGAATACTGATATTACGTTTGACCGGCCCGATTATATTCCGCTTTATCTCTTACCCGAGCCTCCACCTCCCCCCATGCCGCTGCCGCCTTGGCCAGGACCTCTGCCGCGGGATCCTCCACCCATGCCCCGGCCGCTTTGTCCAGGGCCTCTTCCGCGGGCTCCGCCGCCCATGCCGCGGCCGCCCCCGCCTATTCCGCGACCTGGTTTGCCCATGCTTTGTCCTTCTTGAGTTTTGGAGCCACTGGACATTGTCCGAGTTTCTGATGAAGTTTGTCTGGCTTGAAAGGAATGAATAGCTTCAGATACAGTACCCGCGTCACAGCTGAATATCTCCAGGTTTGAATTTTCCAGAGCCTGTGAAGCTCTGGGTCCGATATTGCCGGTTATAAGGACTTGTGCCCTGGAATCCATGATCATCTGAGCGCTTTGTATGCCTGCTCCCTGGGGAAGGTTCTGAGAAGCAGAGTTATCTAGATATTTAACCTGGTTTGTCTCTGTATCAATAATAACAAAGCCGGGAGCCCGTCCGAAACGGGGTTCAAATGGGCTGTCCAGGCTCATTCCTGCAGCGCTTACAGCAATTTTCATAATTTTTACCTCCTGCAAGACAACGCGTGTCTTTTTATTAATTGTTTTACTTCAACCAGAAACGTTTTGATAAGAAAACACCAGCCGCGCCAGCAGACAAACCAGCGCGGCTGTGACAATTCTGGTTTAAATGAGAGTTACTGGTCTATTTTTCTGGCATCAATTTCAGAGAGCCGCTTTCTGATGAAGTCCAGCTCTTTTTCCATTGACTGAGCCTGATTCTTCAGAACCTGCTTCTCCAGTTCAGGTTCAGGATTCCGGTTTTGGCCCATAAAGGCGAAAGGCGCCATATTTCTGCCAGCCCTGGCCCACCCTGGAAGGCCGGTGGCGTAAAAAATATTTCGGCATCCAAATCCGCCATATCCGAACCCGCTGTTTCGGAAACCTCGCCCAAAGCCAAAACCTGTTCCTCGGCCTCGTCTGAAAGCTGGATTAGCATTACCCTTCATTTCATTGCCTGCGCATATTCCGGCTGCGCGTCCGGTCATTGGTCCCTGTC
>Ga0209498_1000132_pt1 | contig 42681 bp, 38 predicted proteins | sample WalLakDeSediment_FD_184131 | JGI IMG/M metagenome (GOLD analysis project Ga0209498, IMG submission 184131) | Lake sediment microbial communities from Walker lake, Nevada to study Microbial Dark Matter (Phase II) - Walker Lake 11/02/13 Deep... | ecosystem: Environmental > Aquatic > Freshwater >... | reverse complement strand
CGATTACTGCGCGGGACCGAATCACGTGCTGCCGACCTCGCGCACGGCCCGGTTCTCCTCGCCACTCGGGGTCTATGACTTCCAGAAGCGGTCCAGCATCATCCAGTGCTCGCCCGAGGGCGCCGCCGCACTGGGGCGTACCGCTTCCGTGCTGGCGCGTGGGGAGGGCCTGGTGGCGCATGCCCGATCCGCCGAGATGCGCGGTGAATCGAGTGTGGAGTGAAGCCAGGCGGGTCCGGGCATGACGACCCGTCCGATCGACCTGATGCGCCGAGAGGTCCTGGCGCAACCCGCCTACGCGGTGGCCGAGTCCGCGGGCATGATCAAGCTCGACGCGATGGAAAACCCCTATGCCTGGCCGGGCGAACTCCGGATGGCCTGGCTCGAGGCCCTGAGCGACGTCGAGTTGAACCGTTACCCGGACGCGGGCGCGCGCGCGGTGACCGCCGCAATCCGGGCTGCGCACCAGGTACCGGAGGAGGCCGGCTGTCTGCTGGGAAACGGCTCGGATGAGCTGATCCAGATACTGATCAGCGCCGTGCAGGCCAGCGGCCGCCCGGTGCTGTCCCCGATCCCGACCTTCGTGATGTACGAGGTTCTGGCCCGAGCCGCGGGCGTCCCCTTCGTCGGGGTGCCGCTGAAGAGCGATTTCGATCTCGACGGGCCGGCCCTGCTGCGGGCCCTGGAAGAGCATCGTCCCGCGCTGGTCTTTCTCGCCTTCCCGAACAATCCGACGGGTCGTCTCTACGACCCCGGCCTGGTGGCGGAGGTGGCCGCCGCCAATCCGGGGCTGACCGTGATCGACGAGGCCTACGCTCCATTCTCGAGCCACAGTTTTCTGTCCCAGGCGGGTGGCGCGTCCGGCCTGATGGTGATGCGCACCATGTCGAAGCTGGGCTTGGCGGGTCTCAGGCTGGGCTACCTGGCGGCGACTCGGGAATGGACCGATGCGCTGGACCGCCTGCGCCTGCCCTACAACATCAACGCGCTGACCCAGCGCTCGGTATCGTTCGCGCTGGCCCATGCGGCGGTGCTGGATGAACAGGCGCACATTCTGCGAGAGCAGCGCGCGCGGGTCTCGGCGGCGCTGGCCGCATTGCCCGGCGTGCGCCGCGTGATCCCCAGCGACGCCAACTTCATCCTGTTCGAGCTTGCGGGGGGGCGGGGCCACCCGGTGTTCGAGTTCCTCCGGGTCTCCGGCATCCTGATCAAGGATGTCGGGCGCGCGGGGGGGATGCTGACGGATCATCTGCGCGTGACGGTGGGAACGCCGGAGGAGAACAGTGCCTTCTTGACGGCCCTGACGGAGGCACTGCGTTCCTGAGCTGACGTTCCTGATCGATGCGGCAACGCGCGTTGCCGTTCAGATTGGGCGGATGTCGACGGTGGCCTCGAGGTGGATCAGTTCGCCATCACGCCGGGCATCGATCGCGATTTCGTCGCCCGGGCGCTTGCGGGCGATGATGTTCAGGGCCCCACGGGTGTTGTCGACCTGCTGACCATCCAGTCGGACGACCACGTCACCCGGTTGCAGGCCCGCCAGCGCAGCCGGCCCGCCCCTCAGGATGCCGGCGATGAGGACACCTCGGGTGTGGTCCATGCCGAAGGATTCCGCCAGTGCCCGATCCAGCGCCTGTACCTCGATGCCAAGCCAGCCCCGTGCCACGCGCCCGTGCTCAATGATCTCGTTCATCACGTCGCGGGCGAGATCGACGGGGATCGCGAAGCCGATGCCGTGCGAGCCGCCCGACCGGGTGAAGATCGCCGTATTGATCCCGACCAGTTCCCCGAGCGCGTTGATCAGTGCTCCACCCGAGTTGCCCGGATTGATCGCGGCGTCGGTCTGGATGAAGTCCTCGAAGAGATTGATGCCGAGTTCGGTACGCCCGGTGGCGCTGACGATGCCCTGGGTGACGGTTTGCCCCACGCCGAACGGGTTGCCGATCGCGAGTACGACATCGCCCACCCTCAGGTCCCGGGAGCGTCCGATGCTGGCAGCGGTCACGCCGGGAGCGGCGATGCGCAGCACCGCGAGGTCGGTATCCGGATCGATGCCGATGATTTCCGCCGGGTGCGCGTCGCCGTTGGCTAGCACCACCGCGATCGCCTCAGCCTTCTCGATCACGTGATGATTGGTCAGGACGTGGCCCGCCGAGGTCATGATCACGCCGGAACCGAGGCTCGCCTGTTCGCGATCCGCGGGTGAGTGAGGGGGGGCATGAAAGAAGTCGGGCGGCACCTGCTCGCCTGCCAACGGTTGCGGGCCCTCGACGATCCGCGAGGTCGTGATGTTGACCACGGCGGGCGCTGCACGGGCCACACCAGACGCGTAGGATACCGGCCCCTGAATGCCCGTCGTCGGCTCGGTGACGTGCGGGATCGCATCGGCACCGGTGCGCTCCTGGTCGAGCAGCCCTGGAAAGAACAGCGCGACGATCACGGCCACCGCGACACCGGCCAGCGCTGCTTGCAGAAGGAAACGCGAAAGCTTCACCATGACGCTAATATATCATTGCCGTTCAGCTTCTTGCCCATGCCCCGCGTCGTAAAGGCCCATGGGGGTATCCCTGACCCGGGAGGTTCATCATGCCGGCCAGCGTCGACCGCGAGACCCTGCTTCAGGCTCTGGACCAGGAACTGGAGCCAGGGCGGTTCCAGGATTACTGTCCGAATGGCCTGCAGGTCGAGGGGTGCTCCAGGATCACCCGGCTGGTCAGCGGCGTGACCGCGTCCCACGCGCTCATCACGGCGGCGATCGAACTGGATGCGGACCTGGTCCTGGTTCATCACGGGTACTTCTGGCGCGGTGAGCCGCAGCCGATCACCGGCATGAAGCGCCAGCGACTGCAGGCCCTGTTGCAACACCAGATCAACCTCGTTGCCTACCATCTTCCCCTGGATGCACATCCCCGCCTCGGCAACAACGCGCAGCTGGGCCAGCGGCTCGGTCTGATCGTGGAAGGAGCGTTGCGTGAGGACGGCGTGGGCCTGGTCGGGCGGCTACCGGAGGCTTGCGGCGGCCGGGAGTTCGCGAACGCGATCGCTTCAGCCCTGGGACGCGAGCCTCTGTGGATATCCGGGGGCGCGCATCCGGTGCGGCGCGTGGCCTGGTGCACCGGCGGCGCGCAATCGATGCTTGCGGCCGCGGCGGCCCTCGGAGTGGATGCCTTCATCAGCGGTGAGATCTCCGAACAGACCACACACGAGGCACGCGAGATGGGTGTCCATTACTTCGCGGCCGGGCACCACGCCACTGAGCGTTACGGGCCGCAGGCGCTCGGCGAGTGGTGCGCCGAGCGTTTCGGCCTGGAGCACCGGTTCATCGACATTCCCAACCCCGCTTGAGAGACGGCGAACCGCAGGCTGGAACCGGGGTCCCAGCGTAATACCCGGGTCCTGGCTGGTGCACATGGACCGTGGCGGCACCGTCTCGCGTTCGCGGCGTAAGCGGGAAGGCGAAGCAGGTGAAGGCGTTGCATCTCTTTCGGGTGAGTCCGGACGATTTCCCGGGTTGACCCCATTAGCGTTTTAGGGAATTCTATTTGATTAAATCGCCCCCGAGAGGGCGCCACCGCGGCGTGCAGGAGTCACCGCCGGGACTGCCGGCCCACGCCCCGCAGCCGCCGCCGTGAACGAATAGCGATACAGCAGCTGGAGAGAGCGAAGATGGCAAACCAAGGCGTGGATCGAGGTCGCCGCCGGTTTCTGGTGGCAGCGACTACGGTGGTCGGTGGTGCGGGGGTGGCGGCGCTTGCCGTTCCCTTCGTGGCGTCATTGCAACCGAGCGCACGTGCTCAGGCGGCCGGGGCACCCGTGGAAGTGAACGTTTCCCAGATCGAGCCGGGCCAGCGCATCAGCGTCGGCTGGCGCGGTCGGCCGATCTGGGTGGTCCGCCGGACACCCGAGATGCTGGATCTGCTCCCCGGAATCCGCGAGCGGCTGCGGGACCCGGACTCCGAAGTGATCACCCAGCAGCCTGAATACGCCCGGAACCAGTACCGCTCTATCAACTCGGAAATACTCGTGCTGATCGGGCTCTGCACGCACCTGGGCTGCTCGCCCGCGTTCCGTCCTGAGGTCGGCGCGGCCGAGATGGGTGCAGACTGGCCGGGCGGCTGGCTCTGTGGCTGCCATGGGTCGCGCTTCGACATGGCCGGCCGCACCTACCGCAACCAGCCGGCCGCCTTGAACCTGGAGGTGCCTCCACACCGTTATCTGAGCGATGACGTGATCCTCGTGGGTGAGCATACCGAAGGAGGCACCGCATAATGGCTGGCAATACGGCTGACAAGATCCAGGGCGGGGTGCTGGGCTGGGTGGATGCCCGTTTCCCGCTGTCACAGCTCTGGAACGAGCACCTCGCGCGCTATTACGCGCCAAAGAACTTCAACTTCTGGTACTACTTCGGTTCACTTGCGCTGCTGGTGCTGGTGATCCAGATCGTCACCGGCATCTTCCTCACGATGTTCTTCAAGCCCGATGCCGAGCTTGCATTCGCGTCGGTGGAGTACATCATGCGCGATGTCGAGTGGGGCTGGCTGATCCGCTACATGCACTCCACGGGCGCGTCGTTCTTCTTCGTGGTGGTCTACCTGCACATGTTCCGGGCGCTGCTATACGGTTCCTACAAGAAGCCACGCGAGCTGATCTGGATCTTCGGTGTGCTGATCTACGTCGTGCTGATGGCCGAGGCCTTCGCCGGCTACCTGTTGCCCTGGGGCCAGATGTCCTACTGGGGCGCACAGGTCATCGTGAACCTGTTCGCGACCATTCCCTACATCGGTCCCGAACTCGTCACCTGGATCCGGGGTGACTTCCTGCTCTCGGACGCGACCCTGACCCGCTTCTTCGCGCTGCACGTGATCGCGCTGCCGCTGGTGCTGCTGATGCTGATCGTTGCGCACATCATCGCGCTGCACGAGGTCGGTTCGAACAACCCCGACGGTGTCGAGATCAAACAGCACAAGGACGCCAACGGGATTCCCCTCGACGGCATTCCGTTCCACCCCTATTACAGCGTGAAGGATCTGGTGGGTGTCGGCGTGTTCCTGATCGCCTTCTTCGCGGTCGTGTTCTTCGCACCGGAGATGGGCGGGCTGTTCCTGAAGCCCGCGAACATGATCCCGGCCGATCCCCTGGTCACTCCCGACCTGATTCCGCCCGTGTGGTACTTCACCTCGTTCTACTCGGTCCTGCGCGCGGTGCCGGACCCGTTCCTGGGTGTGATCGCGATGGGCTCTGCGGTGGTGATCCTGTTCTTCCTGCCCTGGATCGACCGGAACCCGGTAAACTCCACCCGCTACCGCTCGTTCGCGCACAAGCTGAACCTCGCGGTATTCGTGGTGACCTTCGTGGTCCTCGGCTACCTGGGGCTGCAGCAGGTCACCGCTTTCTACGGTGAACTGACGCTGCGCTTCTCGGTGATGTACTTCCTGTTCTTCTGGCTGCTCTGGTTCCACAGCAGGGAGCGGTCCGCGGTTTTCAGTCTCGCGTCCTTCGTGGTGCTGGTCGGGGTCTATTCTCTGTACGACGTCACGCGTTTCGACCCGGCCAACGCCCAGCTGGTGTTTACTGCCTGGCTGCTGCCCACGGCCTACCTGTTCGTCACCATGGTCGTGCCCGTCTTCGCACGCAACCTGGGGCGAGACCGTCCCGTTCCGGAAAGGGTGACCGCCTGATGAAACCGCCGCTGATTGCCATTCTTGCCCTGGCCTTGCTGGCCCTGGGTCCTGTGTCCCTTCAGGCCGCCGGTCCCTCCGTGCCGTTGGATCGCGTGAAGGTTGATGTGACCAACCAGGCTTCGCTGCAGCGCGGCGCCCAGCTTTTCTTCAACTACTGCATGGGATGCCATTCCGCGCAATACATGCGCTATAACCGCGTGGGCCGTGACCTCGGGCTGACCGAGAACCAGGTCATCCACTCGATGATCTTCACCACTGACGAGGACGGCGAGTTGGTGAACCCCGGCTCTCTGATCACCAATGCGATGACCTCGGCCTATGGTGAAGAGGCCTTCGGTGTCGAACCTCCCGACCTCACGCTCGTGGCCCGGGTTCGGGGCGAGGACTGGCTGTACACCTTCCTGCGCAGTTTCTACCTGGACGAATCCCGGCCCCTGGGCGTGAACAACCCCGTGTTCGAGAACGTCGGCATGCCGCACCCGCTGTGGGAACTGCAGGGCTGGCAGGAGAAGCGCATGGACGCCAATGGCGGGGTCCGGCTGCAGGTGGTCGAGCCGGGCAGCATGAGCGGCCCGGAGTATGATCGTGCCATTCGGGACCTTGTGACCTTCCTTTCCTACGTGGCCGAGCCCATGCAGGTCGATCGGCAGAAGATCGGCATCTACGTGATGCTCTTCCTGCTGATCTTCCTGGTGCTGGCCCACCTGTTGAAAAAGGAATACTGGAAAGACATACACTAGGGCACGAAGTTGGGCGGGGTCTGTTTCGGACTCCGCCTGCACGCCCACTACCGCATTGCCCCGCCCATCAGGCGGGGTCGGGAGAAAGCCATGGCGCTCGTCGCCAACCGACGTTCAGTGATGACCCTGTTTTCTGCGCATAACTGTGTGCGCTGCCATCGTATACGCATCATTCTCGCGGAGAAGGATATCGCCGTCGACGTGGTTAATCTGTCCCCGGACGATCTTCCGGAAGATCTCTCCGATCTCAATCCCTACAACGAGGTGCCGACGCTGGTGGATCGGGATCTCGCGCTGTACGGGACCCACGTGATCACGGAGTACCTCGACGAGCGTTTCCCGCATCCCCCGCTGATGCCGGTGGACCCGGTATCGCGCGCGGCGGCGCGGCTGGCGCTGTACCGTGTGGAGCGCGACTGGTACGCGGGAATGGACCTGATCGCGCAGTCGACGGGGTCCGGGCTTGCGAAGGCGCGCAAGATGCTGCGGGAGAGCCTCCTCAATGCCACCGAGATCTTCGATCTGAAGCCCTTCTTCCTGAGTGACGAATTCAGTATCGTCGACAGTGCCATCGCACCGGTGATGTGGCGGCTGCCCTCGGCCGGTATTCCCCTGGAGGCACTGCCGAAGTCGATACAGGCCTATGCCGACCGCGTCTGCAGGCGGGAATCCTTCCAGTTGAGCCTGACCGAGGCGGAACGGGAACTCCGTGAATGACCTCCTCGCGCCCTTATCTGCTGCGTGCGCTGCTCGACTGGATCAGCGATAACGGGCTGACGGCGCATTTGCTGGTGGATGCCACCCAGCCCGAAGTCGTGGTGCCGACACAGTTCGTTCAGGACGGAAAGATCACCCTGAACATCGGACCGGCAGCAGTGCAGGGGCTGGAGATGGGCAACGAGGCCATCTCCTTTTCGGCGCGTTTTGCCGGCCGGCCGATGCAGGTTCACGTCCCGGTGGGCGCCGTGCTGGCCATCTTTGCCCGCGAGAACGGCCAGGGCATGATGTTCGGCAACGAGCCTGGCAGCGACGTCACCGAGGAGGGTGATCCCGGCGCCGCCGAATCGTCACCCACGCCCGATGCGAAGAAGAAGCCGGCCAGGCGCAAGGGGCCCAGCCTAAAGGTCGTCAAGTAATATCCACGGCGTCCGGCAGGCTCTTGCCCGGATTCATGATTCCGTCCGGATCAAACACCCGTTGCAGGCCCCGCATCAACTGCAGCGCCACCGGGTCCAGTTCGCGGCGCACGAATTCGCGCTTCACCAGTCCGATCCCGTGCTCCCCCGACAGGGTGCCGCGCAGTGCAAGCACCAACGCGAAGACCTCGTCCAGGCAACCTTCGGCTGCCCGCATCTGTATCGGATCGTCCGGGTCGACCAGCAGGTTGACGTGGATGTTACCGTTCCCCGCATGACCGAAGTTGACGATGGTGATTCCGTACCGGCGACCGAGTTCCTGCAGCCCGTCGATCAGTTCCGGTATCCGTGACACTGGCACGACCACGTCCTCGTTGATCTTCTTCGGCGCGATGTTGCGCAGGGCCGGTGACAGGGCCTTGCGGGTGCGCCAGAGTCGTTCCGCATCCGCCGCGCTGGCCGCGATCTCGATACCCAGACAGCCGTCGCCTCCGGCCGCGCGTCGCACCGCCTCCGCGGCCAGGCCGATCTGGGCGTGGGATCCGTCGACCTCGATCATCAGCAGGGCACCAGCCTGTTCCGGCAGCGCCGTGTCGGCATAGCCGCGGATCATTCCGATCGCCGCCGCGTCCATGAATTCCAGCGCACAGGGGGTGACCGGCTGGGCCATGATCCGGGCGACTGCCGCCGCCGCCGCGTGCATGTCCCGGTACACCGCCTGCAGCAGCTGCCGGGTCTCGGGCAGCGGCGTCAGCCGGAGCGTGGCCTCGGTGATGACCGCCAGGGTTCCCTCGGAACCGATCAGTAGCCGCGTCAGGTCATAACCGACCACGCCCTTCGTGGTGTACACGCCGGTCCGCAACGCCTCCCCGGTGCCGGCGACGGCGGCCAGGCCCAGTGTGTTGTCGCGCGGCGTCCCGTATTTCACCGCTCTCGGGCCCGCGGCATTGCAGGCGAGGTTGCCCCCGATGGTGCAGAAGGCGCTGCTCGTCGGGTCCGGTGGCCAGAAGAACCCCTCGCGTCCCGCCGCCTGCTGCACCTCCGTGTTCGTTGCCCCGGGTTCCGCCACCAGCCAGCGGTTGGCCGGGTCGAGCTCCAGGATGCGATTCATGCGCTCCAGCGACAGGACCACTCCGCCACGATTCGGCACCACCGCACCCGTCGTCCCCGTACCGCGGCCGCGCACGATCAGCGGCGACTTCAATCTCCGGCACAGCCGGACCAGTTCGACGACGGCCTGCACGTCACGGGCAAAGACCACCGCCTCCGGCGCGGCATGCAGGCGCGAATTGTCGGCGCCGTAGGCCCAGCAGTCGGCCGGATCCAGCAACCGGTCCTGCGCCGGGAGCATGTCCTCCAGTTCGCGTTGCAGGGCGGTCGGCATCACCATCCCGCCTGTATTGCATCCTGCAGCCATTCGATCCGGTTGCGGGCGTCCAGCACGATTACGTCGAAGCGCACCGCGCCATTCCAGCGCTGCTGCTGTAGGTAGGCCTCCGCGGTGCGCAGCAGGCGCTGCTGCTTGCGCCGATCGATGCTCTCGGCGCCGTCGGCAAACTGCCGGTGACTGCGCTTGCGCACCTCCACGAAGACCAGGACGTCGCCATGCCGGCCGATCAGGTCGATCTCGCCAAAGCGCCTGCGGTAGTTGCGCCCGATCACACGCACGCCCTGATGCTCGAGGAAGCGTTCGGCGTCGCGCTCGGCAATCTGGCCACGATCGGTGGGGAGGGTCATCATTCCTCCGGCTCGATCACCCGGTCCGGCCGGGTGGGACGGGGTAGGCCCTCGTGGAATTCGACCCAGGCCGGATCCCGAATCCAGATGCGTGTGAATGGCTGCAGGGCCCAGTTCCCGGCGACGCCATGGACCGAAAGGTGCGGAGCCCGCTGGTAGCGCGGCAGCTCGGCCGCGACGCGGACCGCATCGACACCCAGGGCTGCGAACCGTGGCAGTCGGTTGGCCGCCGTATCCTCGCCTTCCGGCCCAGCCAGCTCCGCCCGCAGTGCCGGTTCGCGGTTCAGCTCGGTGTAGAGCCAGGGCGCGTCCGGGAATCGGATCCCGCTCAGATCGCTGTCGAGCATCGGCTGCGGCCTCCCCTCGTAGGCGTGCGAGGTCGCCAGCATCGGCAGGCGGCCCGCGCGATGGTAATGCAGATGCGGCACGACCATCCGCAGATCGCGCGCCGGGCCGGCCACGAAGATCACATCAATGTCGGCGCGGATCTGGGCGTCGGCCTCCAGCGCCAGCCCCGACTGGCGGCCGACACGGCGGATGCGGGCCTCGCTGGCTTCGATGCCAAGGGCGGAACCGATCTGCGCGTTGATATCCGGCGACCGTGCCTGAAATCGGTATTCGGCGGTGACCCGACCGTCCTGCAGCTCGAAGGTATCCCGAAAGGCGCCAGCGACGCGCTCGCCGAACGGACCCTCCGGGATCAGGACCAGTGCGCGGTCCCAGCCCGAGCGGAGCGCCTCGTTTGCGGCGGCCTGGGCATCGTCTTCCGGCGAAAGCGACAGGGCCGCGAATGGCGGAGGCAGCGGCGTCGAAGGCCGGTTCAGCACCAACGTCGGAACCCGCGAATCGATCGCTGCGACGCGCTCCACGGACTCGCGGGTCAGGGGGCCGATGACCCGGTCGGCGCCCTGTTGCAGGGCATTGCGGTAGTGGGCGTCGGCGAGGTCGGGCTGGCCCGCGGTATCAAAGATCAGCAATAGTCCCGCGGTTCCGTGATCGCGGTAGAACTGTCCGGCGATGCCTTCCAGGATGGCGTTGCCGAGATCGCCGAGCGAGCCCGAAAGCGGCAGCAGAACGGCGATACGCCGAGGCGGCTCGATCAACCGCAACGTGGCATTACGCAACTCCGGCAGCAGCGCCTGGGCGGGGTGTCGTGGGTAGGCCTGGTCCCAATCCCGTACCGCCTGGGCGAAGCCTTCGGGATCATCCCCGGCCTCGCGCAATCCGAGAAACAGCGCGCTCCAGCCGCGCAGGGTCTCGTCATCCGTCACCTGTTCCAATCGCTGCAGTTGCCCGGGGGGCTGTGCCGCCAGAAGGCTCCAGATGGCCGCCTGGTTGTCGCTCTGCCGTCGTGGGGCATCGAACAGGCCCTGGTCCAGCGTCACCCGAGCCTGCAGGGCCTCCCCCCATGCGCTCCGTCCGGTGAGCAGTTCCGCGTGCAGCGCCAGTGCCTCGTAATAGAGGCTCCGGTCCCTGTCGTCATCCACCGAGGACAGTCGCTCGTAGGCGAGCCCGGGTTCGTTCACCAGCATGGCCAGGCGCGCGCCGCGATAGCGGTCTGCGAGGTTTCCCAGGCCTTCGTCAGGGAGCAGCGACCAGAGGCGCTCCGCGCGCATCAGTAGCTCCGGCGCGGGCTCTGCCAGGGCGAATACTGCATCGATGGCCTGTCGCGAGGGTTCGGCATCCGGCGTGTATTCGGCCTCGATCAGGAGGTTCTGCGCACGCTCGAGTGGCGTGATCTCGACCATCTCGGGCGCGGGCGCCGCAACGGGTGGCAGGGCAGGGCGGGGTGCGGCGCATGCGGTCAGCAGGCTGCCAAGGCAGACCAGTGCCAGGATCCGGAGGGGCGCTACCCCGCGCGCGGGTGCGTTGGTGTGCGTTAGAGTCACAGGGGGCTCTTGGGCCGATGACGGGGGGTCAGTATTGAAAGAGCATCAGACGCTGTCAACGCGGACCGGCAAACTCTGGGTGGTGGCGACCCCGATCGGCAACCTCGAGGATCTGGGGGCCCGGGCCGGTCGCGTGCTCGCAGAGGCTGACCTGATCGCCGCCGAGGATACCCGTCACAGCGGCCGGTTGCTGGCGCACCTCGGGGTTCATCGGCCGCTGATCAGCCTGCATGAGCACAACGAGGAGGCGCGGGTGCCCCGGCTGGTGGAGCGGATGCTGGATGGGCAGGAGTTGGCCCTGATCTCCGATGCGGGCACGCCGTTGCTGTCCGACCCCGGTTTCCGGCTGGTCCGGGCGGCCCGGGAGGCGGGTCTGTTGGTGCTGCCCGTCCCTGGTCCCAGCGCGGTGCTCGCGGCGCTATCGGTCGCGGGCCTGCCTTCGGACCGATTCTGTTTCGAGGGGTTTCTGCCGGCGTCCCCCGGGGCTCGGCGGCAACGTCTGGCGGAGCTGCTGAAGATGCCAGCCACGGTGGTCTGCTTCGAGTCGTCCCACCGCATCGCCTCCAGTGTCGCTGATCTGGCGGCACTCGCCCCGGAGCGGGAGGCCTTCCTCGCCAGGGAAATGACCAAACAGTTCGAGGAGCATTTTTTCGGTGATGCCGGCGCGCTGCCGGACTGGCTCGCCGCTGACCCGAACCGGCTGCGTGGCGAGTTCGTGCTCCTCATTGCGCCCTACCGGGAATCACCCGGCGAGGCTGCGGAAGGTGGGTTGCATCCGGAGGAGGAGCGGGTGCTGGCGACCCTGCTGGCGGAATTGCCGTTGAAGCAGGCGGTGCGGCTGACCAGTCAGTTGACCGGCGTTGCGCGTAACCGGGTCTACGCGCGCGCGCTCGCGCTGGCCGGCTGACCCGTATCTTCGTCCTGCGATGCAGCCGGGCTTGCGCACCGGCCTCAGTGCGCGTAGAAGACAGGTTGGGAGTCGGCTGGACCGTCGCTGCGCGCAGGCGTGGAGGAAAGTCCGGGCTCCGCAGGGCAGGACGCCAGGTAATGCCTGGGCGGCGTGAGCCGACGGAAAGTGCCACAGAAAACATACCGCCGATGGGGCCGGATTCGTCCGGTTCACAGGTAAGGGTGAAATGGTGCGGTAAGAGCGCACCGCGCGCCTGGCAACAGTGCGTGGCAGGGTAAACCCCGTCCGGAGCAAGGCCAAATAGGGGTGCAATGATGCGGCCCGCATCGCACCCGGGTAGGCCGCTAGAGGCGCCTGGCGACAGGCGTCCCAGAGGAATGACGGTCCTCGACAGAACCCGGCTTACAGGCCGGCTCCCACCTTTCCCCACCAGAATCCCCGCCCCGGTGCGGCAGCGCGTTCGCACATCTCAAGTGGTCTCTTAACTAACCCGTCCAAGGTCACGCTTTTGATGGCTTTTCACGCTCGAATCGCCGGTCGGCGCTTCTGCGCGTAAGTATCTGTGAATCAACGCTTATTTTTTACCGATCCGTGCATTTTTTCCTTGACGAGTGGCGCTGGCGCTCCCTATAGTGTCGAAAAGTGGGGGAACGTGGGGACGAGTGGGTCCCCATCGAGGCGCTCAATGTTCCGAGGGGTCAGTCAACTGAGTGTGGACGCGAAGGGGCGCATTGCCGTGCCCGCGCGTTACCGTGATGCCCTGAGCGAGAGCTGCCAGGGCCAGCTGGTCCTGACTGTCGACCGGGACGGCTGCCTGCTCCTGTACCCGGCGCCGGAATGGGAGCGCATCGAGCAATCCCTGATGTCCCGCCCGAACATGAATCCCCAGGTGCGCAAGCTGCAGCGGCTGCTGGTGGGGCACGCCACCGAGTGCGATCTGGATGGGCAGGGGCGTCTGCTTCTGCCGCCGCCGCTGCGGGAATTCGCGGGACTGTCCAAACGGGTGGTGCTGGTGGGGCAGGGAAACAAGTTCGAAATCTGGGACGAGGACACCTGGTCCCGAAATCGCGAGCTCTGGTTCGGGGAGGATGCGGATGACGCACTCAGCGAAGCGCTCGAATCCATTGCGCTCTGATCGACATGGAGTCCATGCCGCATACGCCGGTGCTGCTCGAGGCCGCACTCGAGGCCCTGGCGATCCGTCCCGCCGGAAGGTACGTGGACGGCACCTTTGGGCGTGGCGGCCACAGCCGTGGGATCCTCGCGCAGCTCGGACCGGACGGGCGGCTGTTGGCCATGGACCGGGATCCCTCGGCGCTGGAGGCGTCCGGACAGCTGGCCGCAGACCCTCGCTTCTCCTTCCGGCAGGAGTGTTTTTCGCGCATGGCTGAGGTTATCCGGCAACACTGGCCCGACGGTGGGGTCGATGGCGTGCTGCTGGACCTGGGAGTCTCGTCGCCGCAGCTGGACGAGCCGTCGCGCGGGTTCAGTTTCCAGCACGATGGCCCGCTGGACATGCGCATGGATCCCGGCACCGGCATCCCGGCCTCGGCATGGCTGAACCGGGCCGACGAGGCCGCGATCGCCGAGGTCCTCCATACCCTTGGCGAGGAGCGGTTCTCCCGCCGCATTGCCCGCGCGATCGTCGCCGCACGCCGTACCGCGCCGTTGACCCGCACGCGCGAACTTGCGGAACTGGTGCGTCGCGCGGTGCCGCGTTCCGAGCCGGGTCGGCATCCGGCCACGCGGACCTTCCAGGCACTGCGCATTCACATCAATGATGAACTCGGGGAGCTGCGCACCTGGCTGGATACCATTCCGGATGTGCTGGTTCCGGGGGCGCGTCTCGCGGTGATCAGCTTCCATTCGCTGGAGGATCGACTGGTGAAGCGTGCCTTCCAGGGGCGATCGGACGCGCCCCGCCTGCCGCGTGGGCTTCCCGTTCTGCCCGAGGCGACCCATCCGCGGCTGCGAATGGTCGGCAAGCAGGTGCGTCCCGACGCCGCGGAGTGCCAACGCAACCCACGCGCACGATCGGCCGTGTTGCGGGTCGGCGAGCGCAACCCATGAGCCGGACCCTGATGCTCCAGGTCCTGTTGGCGGCATTCGTCTTCGCGTCCGCGGTCGGCGTGGTCGTGGCGCGCCACGAGGCACGGCAGGCCTTCATCGATCACCAGGCCGGACTGAACGATCGCGACGCACTGAACCTCGAGTGGACCCAGCTGCAGCTGGAACAGGCGACCTGGGCGACACAGGCGCGGATCGAGGCCGCCGCGCGCGACCGCCTGGGCATGATCCAGCCAGGTCCGGACCGCATCGTGTATGTGGAGGGCCGCACGTGGGCGCGCTGAAACGCCAGGTGAGCCACTGGCGCCTGAAGGTCCTGGCGTCGGGCCTGCTCGCATTGACGGCCGTCCTGCTTCTGCGGGCCATGGATCTGCAGGTCCTGAAGCAGGATTTCCTTCAGGGGCAGGGGGATGCCCGACAGCTGCGCACGATCGTGGAGCCTGCATACCGCGGCTTGATCACCGACCGGAACGGCGAGCCGCTCGCCATCTCGGGTCCGGTGGAGACGGTGTGGGCGCATCCCGGGGAACTGCTTGCCGCCGTGCATCGTTTGCCCGAACTGGCGCGGGTCCTCGAGATGGAGACCGCCGTGCTGCGTGCCCGTCTCGAAGACCGGGCGAACAGGGAATTCCTCTACCTGCGGCGCCAGCTACCACCCGAGCAGGCACAGCAGGTGGCAGCACTCGAGGTGCCCGGGGTCGCGCTGATGCGCGAATTCCGGCGCTATTACCCCCATGGCGAGGCGACGGCGCACATCGTCGGTTTCACCGATATCGACGAGCGGGGCCAGGAGGGCATGGAGCTGGCCTTCGATGGTTGGCTCGCGGGCCGCCCCGGGTCCAAGCGCGTGCTGCGTGATCGGCATGGTCAGAAGATCCGCGATGTCGCGAGCATCCTGCCGGCCCAGGACGGAAATGATCTGCGTCTGACCATCGATCAGCGCCTGCAATACCTCGCCTACCGCGAATTGAAGGCAGCGGTGCAGACGCACAATGCCCTTGGCGGTTCTGCGGTACTGGTGGACGCGCGCTCGGGCGACATCCTCGCCATGGTCAATCAGCCGGGTTTCAACCCGAACAACCGCGCCCAGCTCGATCTGTCCATGACCCGCAACCGGGCCGCGACCGATACGCTGGAACCGGGATCGGTGATCAAGCCGTTCACGGTGGCGGTGGCGCTGGAGACCGGCACCGTCAGCCCCGACGTGCAGCTCGATACCGCGCCCGGCACCATGCGCGTTGGCCGCCACACCGTGCGCGACATCCGTAACTTCGGGCGTATCGATCTGACCACGCTGATCTCTCGGTCCTCGAACGTCGGTTCCACGCAGCTCGCGCTCGAAACCCCGCCAGGCGATTTCTGGCGCATGCTGCACCAGGCCGGTTTCGGGCGTTCCTTGGGAACCGGGCTTCCCGGCGAGGCCGGGGGAGTGCTGCGCGATTTCCCGACCTGGCGGCGGGTCGAGCAGGCGACACTGGGCTACGGATACGGTCTTTCGGTGACCCCGCTGCAACTGGCCGCGGCCTACACGGCCTTTGCCAACGACGGCTACCGGGTGCCGCTGAGGCTGGTCGAGGCGGCGGGCGACGACCGCCAGCCGGAGCCGGTGATGCGCGCCGACACCGCGCGCCAGTTGCTGGCCATGATGGAACACGTCACCGGCCCGGAGGGTACCGCCCGGCAGGCAAGAATTCATGGCTACCGGGTGGCTGGCAAGACCGGCACCAGCCGCAAGGCTACAGCCGGCGGCTATGCCAAGGATCGGTACTACTCGGTCTTCGTCGGCCTGGCGCCGGTGTCGAACCCGCGCTTCGTGATGGCCGTCGTCGTCGACGAACCCGGCGCGGGGGTCTATTACGGCGGTGCAGTCGCGGCGCCGGTCTTTGCCCGGGTGATGGAGAGCGCCCTGCGCCTCTTCAACGAACCCCCGGACAACCTGGGTGAGCATCGGTTGCGGATGGCGCTGGAACGCCGGGGGCCGGCGTCATGACGGCATCCGCACTGCCGCTCTCGCGTCTTCTGCCCGAACGCGGAGGGCTGCCGGACGTCGTCGTGCGCGACCTCAGCATGAGCAGCCGAAGCCTCGCGCCCGGTGCCGCCTTCGTTGCCCTGCCCGGTACCCGTGCCCATGGTCTCGATTTCGCTTCACGAGCCCTGGCGCAGGGCGCCGTCGCGGTGCTCTGGGACGAGGGGAACGATGAGCCGCAGCCGGATCCGCGCTTCGTGCACGTGCCGCAACTGCGCCGGCGGCTGCCGGAACTGGCGCGCAGGCTGTTCGGCGCCTGGCCCGAGGAACGGCCGCTGATCGCCATCACCGGTACCGACGGCAAGACGTCGGTGAGCCATCAGGTGAGCGCAGCCCTGACCCTCCTCGGACTGCGCTGCGCCGTGATCGGGACCCTGGGGGTCGGTGCGCCGGAGGCCCTCTCGCCGACCGGGCATACGACCCCCGACGTGCTGGAACTCCACCGCCACCTCGCGGAGCTTGCGCACGCCGGCTTCGACGCCGTCGCGCTGGAGGCATCCTCCCATGCACTGGTGCAGGGCCGGCTGGACGGACTGCGGCCCCGGGTGGCGGTCCTGACCCATCTGGGTCGTGACCACCTCGATTACCACGGGTCATTGGCCGCCTATGCCGATGCCAAGGCCCGGCTGTTCCGCATGCCTGGCCTGCAGGCCATGGTGCTGAATTTCGACGATGAACTGGGCCGGCGCTTGCTGGCTGCGCACTGTACCGGGCCGGGCGGAACGGATTGCTGGACCTACGGCCTGCACGACGCGCCGGACCTGCCCGGCGCCAGGGCGCGCCACATCCAGGCGCGGAACGTGGATGCTTCCGTCCAGGGTCTCTGCTTCGAGGTGCGGCTCGGTCCATTCCAGGGCCGAGTCAGCGCACCGCTCTTTGGCGTTTTTCAGGTCGCCAACCTGCTCGCCACGCTGGGTACGTTGCTGGCACTTGGCCAACCGCCGGCGCGTGCGGTCGCCGCACTGAGTGCGGTGCGTGGCGTTCCCGGGCGCATGGAGCGGTTCATCGTGACGGGCGGGCCGGTGCTGGTGGTGGACTACGCGCACACCGCCCGCGCGCTGGAGTCGGTATTGCTGGCCCTGCGCCCCCATGTCGTTGGAAGACTCTGGGTGGTCTTTGGCTGCGGCGGCAACCGGGATCCCGGCAAGCGTCCGGTCATGGGCGAGGTGGCGGCCCGGCTTGCCGACGAGGTGGTCGTCACTGACGACAATCCCCGCGACGAGTCGCCCGCCGCCATCCGGCAAGCCATCCTCGATGGCTGTGCCGGCCCGGCCGTGGTGCGCGAGATCGGGGACCGCGCCCAGGCCATCGGCACCGCGGTGACCGAGGCCGAGTCCGGCGACGTCGTGCTGATCGCCGGCAAGGGGCACGAGGCCACCCAAATCATCGCCGGCGTGGAGCATCCGTTCAGCGACCGGGAACTCGCCGTGCGGCTCACGGCGGGGAGTGGGCCGGCATGATCACGATGCGCACCGGTGAACTGGCCCGCCTGGTCGATGGAAGGCTGCACGGAGCGGCTGATGCGCGCATCCAGGGCGTCAATACGGATTCGCGCAAGACCCTGCCGCAGGCACTGTTCGTCGCCCTGCGCGGCGACCGTTTCGATGGCCACGACTTCATCGGTCCCGAGCTGAACGCGGCAGCCCTGCTGGTCGAGCGCGTCGTGGACGACCCCCGGCCGCAGGTGGTAGTCAGCAACACCCTGGCGGCGCTGGCGCAACTCGCGAGTGCCTGGCGTGCCCGCTCCCCGGCAAGGGTCGTCGCGCTGACGGGTTCCAACGGCAAGACCACGACGAAGGAGATGCTGCGCGCGGTCCTGGTTCGGGCCGGCTCCGTGCACGCCACCCAGGGCAACCTGAACAACCACATCGGTGTTCCCCTGACGCTGCTGGCGATGCCCTCCACGGTCGACTTCGCCGTGATCGAGATGGGGGCAAATCATGCCGGAGAGATCGCGCAGCTGACACGCTGGGCACAGCCCCATGTCGCACTGATCACCAATGCGGGGCGCGCCCACCTGGATGGCTTCGGCAGCCTGGAGGGAGTGGCACGGGCCAAGGGGGAGATCTTCCAGGGTCTTCCGGACCAGGGCGGTACCGCCGTGATCAACCTCGACGACCGCTTTGCCGAATTCTGGCTGTCCCTGAATCGACGCCACCGATGCCTTGGCTTTTCGTTGGAGGGCAGGGGGGAAATACAGGGCATCTGGCGGGAGCCGGACCGCCTGGAACTCTCCGTACAGGGAGCTCGGCGCGACCTGGTGCTCGCGGTGCCGGGGCGGCACATGGCGCAGAACGCGCTTGCCGCTGCCGCGGCGGCCAGTGCCCTCGGTTGCGGCATCGATACCATCGTGCAGGGCCTCGTCGCCTGGCGCCCGGTCGCGGGTCGGCTGCGCGCCTACCGGGATACCTCCGGCGCACGGGTCTGGGACGACACCTACAACGCCAACCCGGAGAGCCTTGCCGCGGCGCTGCAGGTGTTGTCCGCCCAGGAAGGCGTCAGGGTGCTGGTCCTGGGTGACATGAACGAGTTGGGCCAGGAGGCCGTGGCCCTGCATGCCGAGATGGGGCAGAGGGCCCGGAGCATGGGCATCCACCACCTGCTCGCGCTGGGCACCATGACCCCGGCGGCGGTGCAGGCCTTTGGCAGGGACGCGGCCTGGTTTCCGAACCATGCTGAACTGCTCCCTGCACTGCGGGAACTGTTGCGGCCAGGTACCGCCGTGCTGGTGAAGGGTTCCCGCAACCAACACATGGAAGACATCCTCACCGGGCTCGATCTGCAGCCTGCCGGGTCAACCGAGGGGGTGGCCGATGCTGTTGGCGCTGGCTGAATATCTCGCGAAGTATCACACGGGATTCACGGTCTTTCAGTACCTGACGCTGCGCTCGATCCTCGGGGTCGTCACCGCGTTGGTCATCGCCTTGCTGGTCGGGCCGGCAATGATCCGGCGCCTGACCATTGAGAAGATCGGCCAGCAGATCCGCAGCGACGGGCCCGAGTCCCATCTGTCCAAGGCGGGCACGCCGACGATGGGCGGCGCGCTGATTCTGGTGGCGGTGGCGGTGGCGACCCTCCTGTGGAGCGATCTCGGGAACCGCTTCGTCTGGATCGTCCTGCTGACCACGCTGGCCTTCGGTGTCCTCGGCGGCTGGGATGACTATCTGAAACTCCGCTATGGCAACAGCCGGGGACTGCGCGCTCGCTCCAAGCTGGCATGGCAGACCGTCTTCGCGATCATCGCCGCGCTCGTGATTCTCGGTACTGCCCAGTCGCCGGTGGAGACCACCTTCTATCTGCCCGTCTTCAAGGACGTGGAGATCCATTTGGCCTGGTGGCTCTTCATCCCGCTGGTCTGGCTCGTGGTCGTCGGCTCCTCGAACGCGGTGAACCTGACCGACGGCCTGGACGGGCTGGCGATCATGCCCGCGGTGCTGGTGGCCGGCGCCCTCGGCGTATTTGCCTACGCGGCTGGCCACGCGATCTTTTCGGAGTACCTCGGCATTCCGGCGGTACCGGGGGTGGGCGAGGTGGTTGTGTTCGCAGCGGCGCTGGTCGGCGCTGGCCTGGGTTTCCTCTGGTTCAATGCCTATCCGGCGCAGGTGTTCATGGGCGATGTCGGGGCGCTCGCATTGGGCGCGGCCCTGGGCATGCTGGCCATCCTGTCGCGCCAGGAACTGGTGCTGCTGATCATGGGCGGCGTATTCGTGATCGAGACCGTCTCGGTGATGCTGCAGGTGGCCTCGTACAAGCTCACGGGGCGGCGCATGTTCCGCATGGCTCCCATTCACCATCACTTCGAACTCAAGGGCTGGCCGGAGCCGCGCGTGATCGTGCGCTTCTGGATCCTCACCGTCGTGTTCGTCCTGATCGGTCTGGCCACGTTGAAGATCCGATGATCAGCGCAACCACCAATCCGCAAGGGAAGGACCTGATCGTCGGGCTGGGCGAAACGGGCCTTTCGGTGGCACGTCACCTGGCATCCCGCGGCACCTCCTTCGCAGCCACCGATACCCGCGATGCCCCAGCCGGCCTGGGCCGGCTGGTACGGATCCCGGGTGCGGAGCGCGCCTGGGCCGGCCCCCTGTCGGGGCTCGATCCCTCGCGCTGGCAGCGGATCATCGTCTCGCCGGGGGTTCCCGTCTCCCTGCCGGCACTGGCGCGGGCGTCGGCCGCGGGCGTCGAGGTCATCGGCGACATCGAGCTCTTCGCCTGCGCCGCACAGGGTCCAGTCGTCGGCATCACCGGCTCCAATGGCAAGAGCACGGTGACCGCGCTGGTTGGTGAACTCCTGCGGGCGCAGGGGTACGGCGTCGCGGTGGGCGGGAACTTCGGAACGCCGGCGCTGGATCTGCTCGACAGCGACGCGGACCTGTATGTGCTGGAACTCTCCAGCTTCCAGCTGGAAACGACCCACAGCCTGCAGGCGGCTAGTGCCGGCATCCTCAACATTTCCGCGGACCATATGGACCGCTATCCCGACCTGGCGGCCTATGTCGCGGCCAAGGCACGGATCCTTGCGGGTGCCGAGCGCACCGTGCTGGGCCGGTCCGAACCCCTCCTTCAGGCGCTGGCGGAGGCTGGCAACGCGGTGACGTTTGGCATCGACATGCCGCCGGGTCCCGAGGACTTCGGTCTTCTGGACGTGCAGGGAGCGCCCTGGCTGGCTCGCGGTCGCACACCGCTGGTGGCGGCCGCGGAACTGAGGCTGCAGGGCCATCACAATTGGCTGAACGCCCTGGCCGGCCTCGCCCTGGCCTGGCCTTGGGTGAGGAGATTCGAGCAGACCATCGAGGTCCTGCGCCGCTTCGCCGGATTGCCGCACCGGTCGCAGGTCGTGGCCCGGCGTGACGGGGTCGACTACATCGACGATTCCAAGGGGACCAACGTCGGCGCCACCCTGGCTGCGATCCGGGGCGTCACCGGACCGTTGATCCTGATCGCGGGCGGGCAGGGCAAGGGCCAGGATTTTGCCCCGCTCGCGGATGCGCTCGTTGGCAAGGCGCGTGGTGTCGTGCTGCTGGGCGTCGATGCGCCGGCCATCGCGCAGGCGCTGAACGCCTCGGTCCCCGTACAGCGAGTGGACAGCATCGAAGAGGCCGTCCTGCGCGCCGCGCAATGGGCCCAGCCGGGGGATACGGTCCTGCTCTCGCCGGCCTGCGCCAGCCTCGACATGTTCGCCAGCTACGCGGAACGCGGCGACCGGTTTGCCGCCGCGGTGCGAGGGCTGGGCTCATGATCCGGCAACTGGCGTTGCCCCGTCTCACATCCTCGCGGCTCGCCACGGGGATCGATGCCCCGTTGCTGCTCGCGGTACTGGCGCTGCTGGGGCTGGGCCTGGTGATGGTCGCCTCGTCGTCCCTCGACCTCGCTGCCCGCAATTTCAACAATCCGTACCACTTTTTCCACCGGCAGCTCCTGTTTGCCGCCATCGGTGCGCTGGCGGCGGTGTTTTTCGCGGCGGTTCCGTTGCGCCGATGGGAGAGCGTGGGGCCCTTGCTGCTGCTCCTGATCATGATGCTGCTGATCGCCGTCCTGTTACCCGGGGTGGGCCGAACCGTGAACGGGGCGACGCGCTGGATACCGCTGGGCATCTTCAACCTGCAGGTCTCCGAGCCTGTGAAGCTGCTGGTGGTCCTGTACCTCTCCGGCTATATCGTTCGCCACTTCGCCAACCTTCGTCTGCACTTTGTCGGGTTCGTGCGGCCTCTGATCGTGCTCGGGCTGGGGACCGTGCTGCTGCTGCTGCAGCCCGATTTCGGTGGGGCGGTGATCATGCTTGCAATCGGCATGGGGATGCTGTTCCTGGCGGGGGCGAAGCTGTGGCAGTTCCTCGCCCTGGGGGCCACCATCTTCGCTGCGATGAGTGTGCTCGCGTTGGCGACTCCGTACCGTGTCGCGCGACTGACCGCCTTCCTGGATCCCTGGCAGGATCCCTTTGCGACCGGCTTCCAACTGACCCAGTCGCTGATCGCCATCGGCTCCGGATCCTGGCTGGGAACCGGTCTGGGCGGCAGTGTACAGAAGCTCTTCTACCTGCCCGAGGCCCACAACGATTTCCTGTTCGCGGTGTTCGCCGAGGAGTTCGGTTTCGTGGGCGTGGTGGTGCTGATCGCGCTGTTTGCCGTCGTGGTCTGGCGCGCGTTCGTGATCGGACTCCTCGCGGAGCGTGGCGGGCATGCCTACGGATCCCATGTCGCCTTCGGTATCGGTATCTGGATCGGTCTCCAGGCGGCGGTGAATCTCGGGGTGAACATGGGCCTCCTCCCGACCAAGGGCCTGACCCTGCCGTTCCTGAGTTACGGTGGCAGTTCACTGATCGTGACCCTGGCCGCCATCGGGCTGTTATTGCGGGTGAACTGGGAGGCCCAGGTGCCCGTACCGAAGGTTCGCGGGGGCGTCCGATGAGCGCGCCATCGCCTCTCATCCTGGTGATGGCCGGCGGCACGGGCGGCCACGTATTCCCCGGCCTGGCCCTCGCAGCGGCCCTGCGCGAGCGCGGGTGCCGGGTCTCCTGGCTGGGGACCGCCAACGGCATCGAGGCCCGCCTGGTGCCCGAGGCCGGCATCGAACTGCACACGCTGCCGATTGCCGGTCTGCGCGGTAAGGGTCTCGCCAGCCGCCTGCTCGCTCCCTGGCGCCTCGGCATCTCGCTCTGGGCGGCCCTGATCGTGATGATCCGGCTGCGTCCGCAGGTCGTCGTGGGTTTCGGCGGCTTCGCCACAGGACCCGGCGGGTTGATGGCCTCGGCGCTGGGCCGGCCGCTGCTGGTGCATGAACAGAACGCCGTGGCAGGCCTGACCAACCGCTGGCTGGCCCGGATCGCCGACCAGGTCTTTGCCGGCTTCCCCGACAGCTTCCCCGAGTCCGTTGGCTGCCGGACCATCGGCAACCCGGTCCGGCGGGAGATCGCGAATCTTGCGCCGCCCGGGGAACGCTGGGCCAGTCGCAAGGGGCGCCTGCGGCTCCTGGTCCTGGGCGGCAGCCTGGGTGCGAAAACCCTGAACGAGGTGGTGCCGGCGGCGCTGTCGATCCTTCCGGCGGAAGAGCGGCCGCTGGTGCGTCACCAGGCGGGTGAGCGGACCCTGGACCTGGCCCTCGACGCCTACCGGGAAGCGGGCGTCGATGCGGAGATCACGGCCTTTATCGAGGACGTGGCCGAGGCCTATGGTTGGGCGGACCTGGTTATCTGCCGAGCGGGAGCCCTCACCGTCGCCGAAGTCGCCGTTGCCGGCTTGCCCGCCGTATTCGTGCCCTATCCGCATGCGGTGGACGATCACCAGACCGCGAATGCCGGTTTCCTGGTCGCTGCGGGCGCTGCCTGGTGTATCCAGGATGTCGATCTGACGCCGCAGCGACTGGGCGGCCTGCTGGGCGGGCTGCGGCGCGAGGCGCTCCTTGATCGGGCGGAACGGGCCCGGGCGGAAGCCCGGCCCGATGCGGTGCAGCAGTTGGCTGCGGCCTGCCTCGAGGCGGTGCCGACAAACCGGCGGAGGGCTGCCTGATGAACATCCCGAAACCATCCCGGCAGGCCATGCGCAGGATCCGCAGGATTCACTGTGTCGGCATCGGCGGCTCCGGAATGGGCGGAATTGCCGAGGTTCTGCACCAGCTCGGATACCTCGTCTCGGGTTCGGACCTGCAGGATTCGGCCATGACCCGCCGTCTGGCCCGGCTGGGTATCCTGATCACCCGGGCGCACGAGGCGGTCAACGTGACCGAGGCCGACGTGGTGGTCGTATCCACGGCGATCGACCCGCACAATCCGGAGGTGCTCGCGGCGCGGGAGCGGGGCATCCCGGTCGTGCGCCGGGCCGAGATGCTGGCGGAGCTGATGCGGTTCCGCTTCGGGATCGCCGTCGCGGGCACCCATGGAAAGACCACCACCACCAGCCTGATTGCGAGCATCCTGGCCGAGGCGGGGCTCGACCCCACCTTCGTGATCGGCGGGCGGCTGAACAGCAGTGCCAGCCACTCCAGTCTCGGCGAGGGTGCCTATCTGGTCGCCGAGGCTGACGAGAGCGATGCGTCTTTCCTGCACCTGCAGCCCATGATCAGTGTGGTCACCAACATCGATGCCGACCACCTGGCCACCTACCAGGGCGATTTCGGGCGTCTGCGCGCCACCTTCCTGGAGTTCCTGCATCACCTGCCGTTCTACGGGCTTGCGGTCCTCTGTACCGACGACCCCGAGGTGAGTTCGCTGCTGGATCGACTCGAGCGGCCGCGACTGACCTACGGGATTGAAAGGCCGGCCGACGTGCGCGCGCTGAATCTGCGCCAGGTCGGCATCCGGACCCATTTCGACCTGCACCTGCCGGACCTCGCGCCGTTCCCGGTCACGCTGAACCTGCCCGGCCGGCACAACGTTCTGAACGCGCTTGCCGCGGCCGCAGTCGCGCATGAACTGGAGGTTGCCCCGGAGGTCCTGCAGCGCTCGCTCGAGGGGTTCCAGGGCATCGGGCGCCGGTTCCAGGTACAGGAATGCCCAATCCCGGGCGGTGCGCTGACCCTGGTCGACGACTACGGTCACCACCCGCGGGAGATTGCCGCGACTCTGGAGGCGGCACGCGCCGCATGGCCAGGGCGCCGGATTCTGCTGGTCTTTCAGCCCCACCGGTTCACCCGTACCCGTGATCTCTTCGAGGACTTCGCCGAGGTCCTGTCCAGCCCGGACGGCCTGGTGCTGCTCGACATCTACCGTGCCGGCGAGCCCCCGATCCCCAGCGCGGACGGCCGCAGCCTGGCGCGTGCCATTCGCCTTCGGGGCCGGGTCGAGCCGGTGTTCGTGGAGTCGGTGGAAGATGTGCCGGAGGTACTCAAGGGCCTGTTGTCCTCAGGCGACGTGGTGATCACCCAGGGTGCCGGCGACATCGGCCAACTTGCGGCGCGCCTGCCGTTGTTCCTGCGCGGGGAGGCCGCATGCTGACGCATCTCGCGAATCTCCGCGTACGTGGGCGGCTCGAGCGCAACGTGCCCCTGGCGACCATGACCTCCTGGCGCGTCGGTGGGCCTGCCGACTGGCTGTTCGAGCCCGAGGATGCGGACGACCTCGCGCATTTCCTCGCCTCGATCCCCGAGTCCATGCCGCGGATGCTGCTGGGGCTGGGCAGCAACGTGTTGATCCGGGACGGGGGCATCGAGGGCGTGGTGATCCACCTTGGGGGGACGTTGAACCAGCGGCTGCGTCTGGATCCGGAACGCGTGGAGTTGGGGGCGGGTCTGGCCTGCCCCCAGGCGGCGCGTTTCTGTGCAGGCGAAGGACTGACTGGAGCGGAATTCCTGGCCGGTATACCGGGGACCGTGGGCGGCGCGCTGGCGATGAACGCCGGGGCCTGGGGCGGCGAGATCTGGCCCCTGGTGGAATGGGCCGAGACCGTTGATTGCAGAGGGGTGCGCCATGTACGCACGCCCGCCGATTACCAGATCGCCTATCGCAGCGTACGTGGCTGCGAGGGCGAGTTCTTCGTGCGCGCGGTGCTGCGGCTGCAACCGGGCGATCCGACCGCAGCGAAGGAGCGTATCCAGGCGCTGCTGCGCGAACGCGCCGAGAAACAGCCGCTGGGTCTGCCGTCCTGCGGCTCGGTCTTTCGCAATCCCGAGGGTGGTCATGCCGCCGTGCTGATCGAGCAGGCTGGCCTGAAAGGCCTGCAGCGTGGCGCCGCCGAGGTCTCGCGCAAGCACGCGAATTTCATCACCCATGACGGTGGCGCCACGGCGGCCGATATCGAGTGGCTGATTCAAGAGGTGCAGGCGCGGGTCGAGTCCCGATTCAATATCAGGCTGGTGCCCGAGGTTCGGGTCATCGGACGCACGGAGGAGCATCTATGATCCGAGCATCGGAAAGGGTCCGTCGCTACGGTCGCGTGGCCGTTCTGATGGGAGGCTGGTCGGACGAGCGGGAGATTTCGCTGGCCAGCGGCAACGCGGTGCTGCAGGCGCTGTTGCGCAGCGGGGTCGATGCGGTTCCGATCGACCTGACCGTGGAACGGGCCCGTGGTCTCGATCTGCTGGGCTTTGATCGCGCCTTCATCGCGCTGCACGGTACCGGAGGCGAGGACGGCACGATCCAGGGTTGCCTCGATTTCGCCGGTGTTCCGTACACGGGTTCCGGGGTGATGGGGTCGGCACTGGGCATGGACAAGCTGGCCTGCAAGCGTCTCTGGTCGGGGACAAGCCTGCCCAGCGCGCCCTACCGCCTGCTTTCGCCGGACTTCGATCCCGAGGCGGTGGCGGATGCACTGGGCCTGCCGCTGATCGTGAAACCCTCGCGCGGAGGCTCGAGCCTTGGGTTGACCCGTGTGGAGCGCGCCGATGAACTGATCGCCGCCTACGGGGAAGCCCGCCGGCATCCTGGCGCGGTCTTCGCCGAGCAATGGATCGTCGGCAGGGAATACACGGTGGCCATCCTGGGCAACGAACCGCTGCCCGTGATCCAGATCGAAACGCCGGGACGGTTCTACGACTACCACGCGAAATACGAGGCCGATGACACGCGCTACCTCTGTCCCCCTCCGCTGGAGTCCAGCGCTCTGATCGAGTTGCAGACCCTGGCGCTGAGCGCCTTCGCGGCCATCGACGGGTACGGCTGGGGCCGGGTCGACCTGCTGCAGGACGCGCATGGGGAGAACTACCTGATCGAGGTGAACACCGTGCCGGGCATGACCGGCCACAGCCTGGTACCCAAGGCCGCAGCACAGGCCGGTATCGGTTTCGACGAGCTGTGCCTGCGCATCCTGGACACCAGCTTCCATAACGAGGGCGAGCCTGATGCGTAACCGCCGTCGCCAGAAGCCGCAACCCCTGCTGCTGCGTGCCCGCCCGGCACTCGGGGTGGGGCTGCGCCTGGCGGCCGGGATGGCGCTGGCCGCGGTGCTGGTCCTGACTGCGGGTCTGCTGGCCCGCATGGATCTGGACAGTCTGCTGCGGCTGGAACGGGTGCAGTTGGTCGGAGACCTGCGGCACCTGCCGGCGGACGAGATCGAGGCCGTGCTTGCGGGTCACCTGAAGGGCTTCTTTGTGCTGGATCTGGACGAAGTGCACCGGGACCTGATCGCGCTGCCCTGGGTGGAATCCGTACGGCTGCGCAAGCGCTGGCCGGACACGCTGGAGGTCACGATCACGGAGCCGGTGCCGGTGGCCCGCTGGGGCGGCGAGCGCCTGGTGGATCGTCATGGCGAGATCTTCGGGCCAGTGGATCTGGGGGCCTGGGATTTTCTGCCTGCACTGGAAGGGGGAGCGGGACGTCAGGTCCAGTTGATGCACCGCTATCTGGAGGTCTCCGCACGTCTCGCCGATGTCGGACTCGCCGTGTCCGGGGTGAGCGAGAACCCCCGGCAGGCCTGGACCATTCACCTTGATGACGGCGGGCAGATCCTGATGGGGCGCGACGGCGATCTCGCCCGCCTGGATCAACTGGTCCCGCTGATGCCGGTATTGCGCGAGCACGACACCGCGCCGCTGGCGCGCGTGGACCTGCGCTACCCGCGGGGCGCCGCCGTCGTCTGGCAGACGGCGGCCGCTCCGGGAGAAACGGAAGGAACCATTCGATGAGACGCAAGACAGGACGCAACGTAATGGCGAAGAAGGCGGAACAGGGCCTGATAGTTGGACTGGACATCGGGACCTCGAAGATCGAGGCCGTCGTCGGTGAGGTCAATGACGACGGCGTCATCGAGATCATCGGCATCGGCTCCTCGCCATCGTACGGATTGAAGAAGGGGGTCGTCGTCAACATCGAATCCACGGTGCAGTCGATCCAGCGTGCCGTGGAGGAAGCGGAGTTGATGGCCGGCTGCGAGATCCACTCGGTCTACACCGGCATCGCCGGCAGTCATATCAAGAGCTACAACTCCACCGGCGTGGTGGCGATCCGGATGCAGGAGGCCAGCCTTGGTGATGTCGAGCGCGTGATCGATGCCGCCCGCGCGATCGCGATTCCCGCAGACCAGCGCATCCTCCACGTGCTGCCGCAGGAGTACATCATCGACGGGCAGGAGGGGATACGCGATCCCATCGGGATGTCGGGAGTGCGCCTCGAGGCAAGGGTGCATCTGGTCACCGGCGCGGTTTCCGCTGCCCAGAACATCGTCAAGTGCGTGGAACGCTGCGGCCTGCGCGTGGACGACATCATCCTCGAGCAGTTGGCCTCCAGCTACGCGGTCCTCACCGCGGACGAGAAGGACCTGGGCATCTGCCTGGTGGACATCGGCGGCGGCACCACGGACATCGCGGTGTTTGCCAATGGGGCGATCGCCCACACCGCGGTGATTCCAATTGCCGGAGACCAGGTGACGAACGACATCGCGGTCGCCCTGCGCACGCCGACGCAGTACGCCGAGGAGATCAAGGTCAAGTATGCCTGCGCCCTGCGCCAGCTCGCCGATCCCGGTGAGACGATCGAGGTGCCGGGCGTCGGCGACCGGCCCGCGCGCCGGCTCTCGCGGCAGACCCTGGCATCGGTGGTCGAGCCCCGTTACGAGGAACTGCTGCAGTTGGTGCAGGCGGAGCTTCGCCGCTCGGGCTCGGAGGAGCTGATCGCCGCCGGCGTGGTGCTGACCGGTGGTTCCTCGCGCATGGAGGGTGTGGTGGATCTGGCCGAGGAGGTCTTCCACATGCCCGTGCGTCTGGGCATGCCGCATAGCGTCAGCGGGCTGATCGACGTGGTCCGCAATCCGATTCATTCCACCGGCGTGGGCCTGCTGCTGTACGCGCAGCAGGCCCGGGCCGAACAGGAGGCGCGTCCGGTCGATACCGGCTTCCAGGGCGTCTGGATGCGCATGAAGAACTGGTTTTCGGGGCACTTCTGATCCCGAGGGGCAGACCTTGTCGGCCCGCTCGCCGACAGGGCCTTTGTAACTTGAAATCAACCGGCAACAAGAGGACACAACCATGACATTCGAACTGATGGATACCTTCACCCAGAGCGCCACGATCAAGGTCATCGGCGTCGGTGGCGGAGGCGGCAACGCGGTACAGCACATGGTCTACTCGCAGCTTGAAGGCGTGGACTTCATCTGCGCCAACACCGACGCGCAGGCCCTGAAGAGCCTGGGTGCCAAGACCCTTCTGCAGTTGGGCGGGGACATCACCAAGGGACTGGGTGCCGGCGCGGACCCTGCGGTGGGCCGTGAGGCCGCGCTGGAGGATCGCGAGCGCATCCAGGAACTGTTGCAGGGTGCCGACATGGTCTTCATCACCGCCGGCATGGGCGGTGGCACCGGCACCGGGGCCGCACCCGTGGTTGCCCAGATCGCCAAGGAGATGGGTATCCTGACCGTGGCGGTCGTTACCAAGCCCTTCCCGTTCGAGGGCAAGAAGCGCATGCAGGTGGCGATGGCGGGCATCAAGGCGCTGACCGAGCAGGTCGATTCGCTGATCACCATTCCGAACGAGAAGCTGCTGACCGTGCTGGGCAAGAACACGACCCTGCTCGACGCGTTCAAGGCGGCCAACGACGTCCTGTTCGGGGCCGTGCAGGGGATTGCCGAACTGATTACCCGGCCCGGTCTGATCAACGTGGACTTCGCCGACGTCCGCAACGTGATGCGCGAGATGGGCATGGCCATGATGGGGACCGGCACCGGCAGCGGTGAGGACCGTGCCCGGCAGGCAGCCGAGGCGGCCATTGCCAGCCCACTGCTGGAGGATATCGATATCTCCGGTGCGCGCGGTATCCTCGTCAATGTGACCGGCGGCCTGGATGTCGGCATTGGCGAGTTCGAGGAGGTGGGCGAGGCGGTGAAGGCCCTGGCCTCGGAGGATGCCACCGTGGTGGTCGGCACGGTCATCGATCCCGAGATGAAGGACGAGTTGCGGGTGACCCTGGTCGCAACGGGTCTCGGCAGCCCCGTCAAGCCTGTACAGGCGGAGCGCCCCAGCGTTCGAGTGGTCGACGCGGCGCCGCGCCGGGCGGTCGGTTCCGACCTGGGAGGCCTGGAGCGCCCGACCGCGCTGCGACGTGGCGAGGGCAACCTGGCAATGGATTATGCGGGGCAGTCCGGGATCGACGTGCTGGACATTCCCGCCTTCCTGCGCAAGCAGGCCGACTGAGGCTCCGCCTATGCAGGGTGAGCGGAATCCTGCAATAATGCTGTCATTGTTGTGTGTAAGTCCGGGCCGGATCTAGAGATCCGTGCCCGGACTGTGGCCACCTGCCGGGGAGTGATCGTGCGTTGATCAAGCAGAGAACGCTCAAAAACAGTATTCGCGCCACGGGTGTCGGTTTGCACACCGGGGAGAAGGTCACGCTGACCTTGCGCCCCGCGGCCCCCAATACCGGTGTGATCTTTCATCGGTCCGACCTGGAACCGCCCGTCTCGATTCCCGCTGTGGCGGAGAACGTCGGGGATACGCGTCTCTCCACCACGCTGGTCTCGGGCGACGTCCGTGTATCCACGGTCGAGCACCTGCTGTCCGCCGTGGCGGGTCTCGGTATCGACAACCTGCACGTGGATGTCAGCGCGCCGGAGGTGCCGATCATGGACGGCAGCGCCGGGCCCTTCGTGTTCCTGCTGCAGTCCGCAGGGCTGAAGGAGCAGAGCGCACCCAAGAAGTTCATACGTATCAAGCGCACCGTCGAAATCCACGATGATGACAAGTGGGTACGCTTTGATCCCTACGAGGGATTCAAGGTGGGCTTCTGCATCGACTTCGAGCACCCGATGTTCACCAGCGGAAGCCAGCGCGCGGAACTGGATTTTTCCTCGACCTCCTTCGTGCGGGAGGTTGCTCGGGCCCGGACCTTCGGGTTCATGCGCGATATCGAGGCGCTCAGGGCCAACCAGCTGGCACTGGGCGGGAGCCTGGACAATGCCATCGTGCTGGATGACTTCAAGATTCTGAACGAGGACGGGCTCCGCTACGAAAACGAGCTGGTCAAGCACAAGATCCTGGATGTGGTCGGGGACCTCTACCTTTTGGGCCACAGCCTCATCGGCGCCTTCACCGGACACAAGTCGGGTCATGCGCTGAACAATCAGCTGATCCGGCAACTGAAACTCGACCAGGACGCCTGGGAACTGGTGACCTTCGAGGACGCGTCGCAGCCCCTGCCCATCTCCTTCGGTCAGCTTACCCAGACCCTGACCGGCTAGTTCCGACCTGCGCCAGGCGGCGCAGTGCATTGGCCAGGCGCGTGTCGTCGATGCCCGCTGCCGCCATTTCCAGAGACCTTCTCGCGGCGGCCGGTATGCTGCGTTGCACCGGTGTGGATGCGCGGGCCAACGGGTCCGGCCGTTCGCGTGACAGCATCGTCCGTACCTTCCGGATTTCCGTCTGTCCGCTGGCGCTCAGGATCTTGCGGATCTCGCGCTCCAGAAAACGCAGTTCCGTCGCGCTGCCGCGGTCGCGGCAGGCGATGATGAGCGTATCCCCCATAGTCGCCAGGTCGATGCGACCCTGTTCGAGATACTGGCCGAGCACGCCCTCGAGATCCCGCTTGAGATCGGCATCGCCCTTTGAGCGCTGGCGCCAGGCCGGATCGATGTAGCGGGCGAGCAGCCGGGGTGCAGAGCGCCGGCCGGCGTCACTGGTGTCGCTGGGCATGTGTCGTACCGATTCCTGTTCCTGATTGCGAGTATACGCTGCCGGGGCCGCGCGCCCGCACCGGGAACTTCGCATCCGGATGGTTTATCCTATCGGGCTTTCATCTCATTCATTTCGTGGGTTCTCATGGTCACTGGTTTCGTACGCAAGCTGTTCGGCAGTCGCAATGATCGCGCCATCAAGCGCTACCAGAAGGTCGTGCGCATGGTCAATGCGCTGACCGACGAGACCGAGCGCCTGTCCGAATCGGAGCTGGCGGCCAGGACCGGTGAGTTCCGGTCGCGGGTGCAGGACGGCGCAGCACTGGAGAGCCTCCTGCCCGAGGCCTTTGCGGTCTGCCGGGCAATGAGTCAGCAGGTCCTCGGGATGCGCCACTTCGACGTGCAGCTGATCGGCGGAATGGTGCTCAACGGCGGTCGCATCGCGGAGATGCGCACTGGTGAGGGAAAGACGCTGGTCGCGACCCTGACCGGCTACCTGAATGCCCTGTCCGGCGACGGTGTGCACGTTATCACCGTCAACGATTATCTGGCTCGTCGCGATGCCGTCTGGATGGGCCGGCTCTATCATGCGCTCGGGCTCTCGGTGGGCGTGATCAACAGTTCCGGCGGGTTGGGTGTGGACGCATCCTCGTTCATCTACGACCCTGATTACCACCCGGAAGGTGAGGGTTTTCCCCGGCTCAGGCCCGCGACGCGCCGCGAGGCCTACGCCGCCGACATCACCTACGGAACGAACAACGAATTCGGTTTCGACTACCTGCGCGACAACATGGCCTTCCGCGCCGAGGACCGCGTACAGCGTGGTCTCAACTACGCGATCGTCGACGAGGTGGACTCCATCCTGATCGACGAGGCGCGCACGCCGTTGATCATCTCCGGCCCGAGCGGCGACAGCTCGGAGATGTACATGCGCATGAACACCATCGTGCCGCAGCTGAAGCCGCAGGCAGACGAGGAGTCGGAGGGTGACTACTACGTCGACGAGAAGGCCAAGCAGGTCTTCCTCAGTGAGGAAGGCCAGGAACGGGTCGAGCAGTTGTTGCACGAGCATGGGCTGCTGGACCAGGCGCAGACCCTGTACGACGCGGCCAGCATTCCCATTCTGCACCATCTGAATGCGGCCCTCCGTGCCCATGCGCTGTTCAAGCGCGATGTCGCCTATCTCGTGCGCGACGGCAAGATCTACATCATCGACGAGTTCACCGGCCGCACCATGCCGGGCCGCCGCTGGTCCGAGGGCCTGCACCAGGCCATCGAGGCCAAGGAGGGCGTGCCGATCCAGCAGGAGAACCAGACGCTGGCGTCGATCACCTTTCAGAACTACTTCCGGCTTTACGACAAGCTCTCGGGGATGACGGGCACCGCCGACACCGAGGCCTACGAGTTCCAGACCATCTACGCCCTCGAGGTTGTGGTGATCCCGGGCAACAAGCCCCTGAATCGGAACGACATGCAGGACCTGGTCTACCTGACGCAGGACGAGAAGTACGAGGCGATCATCAAGGAGATCAGCTGGTGCATGGAGCACCGCCAGCCGGTACTGGTGGGCACCGCATCGGTGGAGGCCTCCGAGCGCCTGGCCGGGGCCCTGAAGAAGACCGGTATTCCGTTCGAGGTCCTGAACGCCAAGCAGCACGAGCGGGAGGCGCACATCATCGCCCAGGCCGGTCGGCCAGGCGCGGTGACCATTGCCACCAACATGGCGGGCCGCGGCACCGATATCGTGCTCGGGGGCGGGCTGGAGGCGGAACTCGAAGGCATGGGCGAGAATCCGGATCCGGCCAGGGTCGAGCAGGTGAAGGCGGAATGGCAGGAGCGCCATGAGGCCGTGGTGGCAGCGGGCGGCCTGCATATCATTGGCTCGGAGCGGCATGAGTCACGCCGTATCGACAATCAGCTGCGTGGGCGGTCGGGGCGCCAGGGCGACCCGGGGTCGAGCCGCTTCTTCCTGTCGCTCGAAGACAACCTGATGCGCATCTTCGCCTCCGAGCGCGTGCGCGGGCTGATGCAGCGCCTGGGCATGGAGGAGGGCGAGGCGATTGAAAATGCCTGGGTCAGTCGTGCGATCGAGAACGCCCAGCGCAAGGTCGAGGCGCACAACTTCGACATCCGCAAGCAGTTGCTGGAATACGACGACGTCGCCAACGATCAGCGCCGGGTCATCTACGAGCAGCGTGCGGAGTTGCTGACGGCCGACGATATCTCGGACACCATCGATGCACTGCTGCGCGACGTCATCAACGCGGCCATCAGCCAGTACGTGCCGCCGGCGAGCGTCGAGGACGAATGGGATATCCCCGGCCTCACCACCGCCCTGGCCTCGGAATTCGGTCTCGATCTGCCGATTCAGGACTGGCTCGACAGCGAACAGGACCTGCATGAGGAACCCCTGCGCGAACGCATCGTCGACAATGCGCGCTCCATCATCGAGGAGAAGCGGGCGGCACTGGGCGATGACCTGATGAAGCGTCTGCAGCGCGACGTGATGCTCCAGGTCCTGGACAGCCAATGGAAGGAACACCTGGCCTCCATGGATTACCTGCGCCAGGGCATCGGCCTGCGTGGCTATGCCCAGCGCAATCCGAAACAGGAGTACAAGCGCGAGGCCTTCGCGATGTTCGAGACCCTGCTGGAGCGGATCAAGCACGACGTGATCAAGATGCTGCTCCGCCTGCAGCTGCGCTCGGAGAGCGCCGCCGAGGAATTCGGGCGCCGCTTCGCCCGTGCGCCGGAGGGCATCCAGTTCAAGCATGAGGATCCGAACAGCCCGTTGCGGGCGCCTGAGAAAGAAGACGAGGGCGACGCGGCGCAGCCGTACCGCCGCGAGGGGCCGAAGCTGGGCCGCAACGATCCCTGCTGGTGCGGTTCGGGGAAGAAATACAAGCACTGCCACGGCCGCCTGAGCTGAGGGTTCCCGATGGCCGTAGCCCTGAAGGCGCCGATGGAGTTGCCGCAGGTTCCCGGTATCCGGCTGGCCACCTCCGCCGCCGGGATCCGCTATCGGGGCCGTGACGACCTGCTGCTCATCGATGCAGGGTCCGATGCATCGATTGCCGCCCTGTTCACCCGCAATGCCTTCTGTGCCGCACCGGTGCAGGTGGCCCGCGAACACCTGGAGACGGGCGCGCCGCGCTGGCTGCTGATCAACGCCGGTAATGCCAATGCCGGAACCGGCAGTGCCGGCCTGGCGGCGGCCCGAGCCACCTGCGTGGCCGTGGGGCGTGCCCTGGGCGTGCCGGCGCAGGCGGTGCTGCCGTTTTCCACCGGCATCATCGGCGAACCTCTGCCGGTGGAGCGCATCGAGGCTGCCCTCCCGGGTCTGGTCTCGGGCCTCGCCCCGGACGGCTGGATGGCCGGCGGGCGGGCGATCATGACCACCGACACAGTCCTCAAGGGCGGCAGCCGCAGGGTTCGGCTTGCCGCTGGCGAGGTCACTCTGACCGGGATCGCGAAGGGGTCCGGAATGATCCACCCGGACATGGCGACCATGCTCGCCTTCATCGGGACCGATGCGCGCATCGACGCTGCCGCACTGCGCGAGCTGCTCATCGAGGCGGCGGAGCAGAGCTTCAACGCCATCACCGTGGATGGAGATACCTCCACGAACGACGCGCTGGTCTGCGTCGCCAGCGGCGCCAGCGGCATCACGGTCCACCCCGGCACCGACCGGGAGCGTTTCGCCGCGGCCCTGAACGCCCTCTGCCTGGAGTTGGCCGAGGCCATTGTGCGGGACGGTGAGGGCGCCACGAAGTTCGTACGTGTCACGGTGGGTTCGGCGCGCGACCGGGACGAGGCGCGGCGGGTGGCGGAGGCGGTGGCGCTGTCGCCCCTGGTCAAGACCGCGCTGTTCGCCTCGGATCCGAACTGGGGGCGGATCCTGGCGGCCGTGGGGCGGGCCGGCGTCGAGGATTTTCGGATCGACCCGGTCAGGATCGCCGTGAATGGTGTGCAGATCGTATCCGAGGGCGGCCGCGCCCCTGGCTATACTGAGGAGGCCGGACAGCGGGCCTTCAGCGAGGCCGAACTCGACATCCTGATCGATCTCGCGCGCGGCGATGCCAGCTACCGCAAATACACCTGTGACTTCTCCTACGACTACGTCCGGATCAACGCCGACTACCGCTCCTGAGCCACGGCTGCGGGTGGCCATCGGCCTGCTGCGGGACGCTGCCGGCCGCGTGCTGATCAGCCGCCGTGCCGGTGACGTCCACCTCCCGGGACTCTGGGAGTTTCCGGGTGGAAAGTGCGCGCAGGGAGAGGCACCGCGATCCGCGCTGGACCGGGAGTTGCGGGAAGAACTGGGCGTCGAGGTCCTCGAGGCGGCCCCGATCCTGGCGATTGCCCACGATTATGGTGACCGATCCGTGGACCTGGCGGTCTTCCGGGTGGACGCCTGGCGGGGTGAGGCGCGACCCCGGGAGCGGCAACCGATGCGCTGGGTGGAGCCCGCGGAGCTGGGTGCGTTGGCTTTCCCCGAGGCCAGCCGGGCCATCGTCAACGCCGCGCGGCTGCCGGCGCTCTATCTGATTTCCCCGGATCCGGTGTCCACGGCGGGGATCGATCCTGCGGTGCAGCGTATCGAGCGGCGGCTCGGCCGAGGGGACATTCGCCTGCTGCAGGTCCGTGCGCCGGAGCTGGAGCGGCATGCCTTTCTCGCATACGCGCGCCGGCTGATGGCTGCGGCGGCCCGTCACGGGGTGGAGACCCTCGTCAACGCCCCGCGCGCCTGGCTGGACGAACTGGCGCCTACGGGCTGGCATCTGACCGAGCGGCGACTGCGGGCGCTGACCACGCGGCCGCGGTGCAGCGGCTGGTTGGGCGCGTCGGTGCATGACCGCGAGGGTCTGCAACGGGCGATGGCGTTGCCGGTGGACTTCGTCGTCGCCGGCCCGGTCGAGCGTACGCAAACCCACCCGGATGCGTCGCCGCTCGGGGTCGCGGGCTTTGCGGCGCTACGTGCCGGGGCGTCCTGCCCGGTATTCGCACTGGGTGGTCTGACCGCGGAGGATCTCCCCCGGCTCCGGGCGGTGGGCGCCCAGGGGATCGCCGGCATCCGCGGCCTGCTGGACTGATTTCCGGCGGCGGTCCGGTCTCAGATCGCGCAGCAGCTCAGCTGGAACGGTACGTCGCGGGAAACGATGCGGGGGCGCTCGTGAAATTCGCCGGGGTCGAGGAATCGAACGGTGAAGCGCTGTCGTCCGGCGCTGATCTCCGGATAGCACTGCTGCTCGCTGCCGATGCTGACCCGAAGCATCTGCCAGGCATAATTGGTATCCAGGCCCTGCTCGTAGTAGCCATCGTGGGCCAGCACCTTGCGTGGACTCCCGGCCGCGCGCATGAAGGTCAGTACCAGGGTGATGGCCTCGGCCACCGTCTCAAGCGGCTGGAACCAGTCGAGCAACAGTTCCTCACGTGTGCCCACGGGCTGTGACAGCCAGTAGTGATAGATGGGGAGATCGAAGTCACAGGCGCCGCCTGGCAGCGCGGTGCGCTGGCGTACGCTGGTGAAGAATTCGTTGCCCTTGACCCGGTGGTCCAGGCTGCCGACCTGATTCTCGAGACGCGCCAGCAGGCGGCGCTGTCCTTGCATCGTCAGGGTCAGGCGCTCCTGATCGACGTCAGGCTGAGAGGCGAGCCGGTTCAGGTTTGCGATCTGGCGCTCGATCTCACCCATCAGTTCGCGCTTTACGTCGACCCTTCCGGACAGGGCATAGATGTCGACCAGGACCGTCAGTGCATGGTGATGGTCAAAGTCGCGCGCCGAGAGGCTGGTGCTGCGGAACCGCTCCACCAACGCCTCGAGGCGAAGCAGCAGGCGCACTCGCTCGTGCAGCGGTTGTTCAAAGGTCAGCGTCGACTGGCTCAAGGCATGACATCCCGAAAGTTGATGTCCAGTATCGGGCATGTGCGCCGTGTATTTCCACCCGCGTCCCCGGTGATGCCCCGCGTCGTTCCGGGCAGGAGGGGGGCGCAATGACGCGGCGTCGAGTTGTCGTCGCAGCGGACGTCATCTCAGGCAGCGACGGTACGGTACCGGCGGTCCAACGCCAGCACCTTATCCGTGAGCGAGGCGTTGTTGGACGCCGCGCCGTTTTCGATCACGTCGTCGGCTGCCTGCAGGCGGCGGCTTCTCGAGGCCTGGGCCCGTACCATCGTCCAGGCGGCCTCCTCGTCGATCCCGTCGCGGGCCATGATGCGCTCGACCTGCACGGGTTCCGGGCAGTCGATGAGGAGTATCCGGTCGACGCGGTCGCCCCAGCCCACCTCGACCAGGAGCGGGATGACGAGCAATACGTAGGCTGTGTCGCCAGGAAGACCCGCGATCCGTTCCGCCATCGCCAAGCCAATGGCCGGGTGGGTGATGGCCTCCAGGCGGGCGCGCAGCGCCGGGTCCCGGAAGACCCGGGCACGCAGCGCGGCGCGATCGAGGCTGCCGTCCTCCCGGCGCAGATCCTCACCGAAGAACCGGAAGATATCGGCCAGCAGGGGTTGCCCGGGATCAAGGATGGCGCGCGCGAGCTCGTCGGTGTCGATGACCGGGGCACCCATCTGCGCAAAGATCCTGGCGACGGTGCTCTTGCCGCTGCCGATACCTCCGGTAAGTCCGACCCGCAACATGGCTAGCCTGTGTTGGTCACGACAGGTGCGGAGGGGTACGGTTCACGGCAGATAGACCGCCAGCAGCGCGTCTCCCCAGATCAGGCCCAGCCAGCCGGCCGCCGCCAGGTAAGGTCCGAAGGGGATCGGGATGTTACGGTCGCGCCCGCGCAATAGGATCAGGGCGATTCCGACGATCGCGCCGACCAGTGACGCCAGGAGCAGGACCACCGGCAGGGCCTGCCAGCCAAGCCAGGCACCAATGGCCGCGAGCAGCTTGAAGTCGCCATAGCCCATGCCCTCCTTGCCGGTGAGCAGACGGAAGCCGTGATAGACCAGCCACAGGCTGAGGTACCCCGCCATCGCGCCGATGACCGCCGATTCCAGATCGGTGAAGAGACCGAAATAGTTGGCCACCAGGCCCAGCCAGAGCAGCGGCAGCGTGAGTTGGTCCGGGAGAAGGGTGGTGCGGGCATCGATCCCCGAGGCGGCGATCAGGACGCCGGTGAAGAGCAGCGCCGCGAGGCCTGCCGCGGTGGGTCCGAAGTGCCAGATGGTGACCGTGAACAGCACCGCTGTGAGCATCTCCACCAGCGGGTATTGCCACGAGATGTGGGCTGCACAACCTGGGCAGCGCCCGCGCAGCAGTAGGAAGCTGAGGATCGGGATGTTCTCCTGTGCCCTGATCTCACGGCTGCACTCGGGGCAGCGTGAACGCGGCCACCACAGGTCGAAACGCTGCGGTTCCCCGGTCGGGTCGGGCTGCTCCAGTACAGCGCGCGCCTCCTGTTCCCACTCCCGCTGCATCATCAGTGGCAGGCGGTGGATCACGACGTTGAGGAAGCTGCCGATCATCAGCCCGAACACCGCCGCCAGAGGCAGGGCCCAGGCATTCGCGACCTCCAGCCAGGGACTCATGATCCCGTAACCGGCATTGGTCTCCGGAGTCGGCGGGTTGGACCAGTCACTAGATGACCTGGCCGAGCATGAAGATCGGCAGGTACATCGCGATCACCAGGCCACCGATCAGAACCCCGAGGATCACCATGATCAGGGGCTCGAGCAGACTGGAGAGGCTGTCCACCGCGTTGTCGACCTCTTCCTCGTAAAAGTCGGCGACCTTTGCCAGCATCGCGTCCAGGGAGCCCGATTCCTCCCCGATCGCGACCATCTGGACCACCATGTTGGGGAAGATGCCTACGTTGCGCATCGACCACTGCAGTTGTGCGCCCGCGGCGGTTTCCTCCCGCATGCGCTCGGTGGCCTCCCCGTAGAGCGCGTTGCCAGTGGCGCCCGCGACCGAGCGCAGCGCATCGACCAGCGGTACGCCGGCGGCGAACATGGTGGAGAGGGTGCGCGCGAAGCGGGCGATCGCGGCCTTGCGCAGAATCGGCCCGATGGCCGGGATCTTCAGGATCAGGATGTCCAGGGTCCGCCGGAAGCGGGGCGATCGCCGGTGGGCCTGGGTGAACAGGAAGATGATCAGCAGGATCACCCCGAGAATCGCCCACCACGCGCTCTGAACGAAATTGGAGAGGTTCACCACCATGCGGGTGAATGCCGGGAGGTCGGCGCCAAAGCCCACGAACAGCGCCTCGAACTGCGGAACCACGAAGATCAGCAGGATGGCGGTCACCACGATGGCTACGACGATGACCGCGGCGGGGTAGAACATCGCCTTCTTGATCTTGCCCTTCAGGCTCTCCGTCTTCTCCTTGTAGGTGGCGATCTTGTCCAGCAGGGTCTCCAGCGTCCCTGACTGTTCGCCCGCCTCGACGAGATTGACGACGAGATCGTCGAAGTATCTCGGGTGTTTGGCCAGTGCGGCGGCGAAGGTCTCGCCTCCCTCGACGTCGGCCTTGAGGTTCATGATCAGCGCAGCCATGGCAGGATTCTCATGCCCGCGGCCGACGATGTCGAAGGCCTGCACCAGCGGTACACCCGAGCTCAGCATGGTCGTCATCTGGCGCAGGAAGTAGGCGACGTCGACGGGCTTGATCTTCTTCTTCGTGGAGAACAGCGACTTCGGCTTCTTGCGTATCTTCAGCACGTTGACGCCGTTTCGGCGCAGTTCCGCCCGGGCTGCGATCTCGTTGTCGGCACTGGTCTCGCCCTTGACCCTTGCTCCCCGCTTGTTCAGCCCTTCCCATAAAAAGATCGTATTCGTATCTGCCATGGCGTTCGCTAATCCGTCGTCACACGGTTGATTTCCTCAAGGCTGGTAAATCCCGCCTTGGCCTTCAGAAGCCCGGCGCGTCGGAGGTCGTTGATTCCCTCGCGCTCCGCCTGCTCTGCCAGTTCCATGCTGTTGCAGCCCTGCAGGATCAGTCTTTGCATGGCCTCGGAGATCGGCATCACCTGATAGATGCCGACGCGCCCCTTGTAGCCGCCGGTGCACTGGTCGCAGCCCACGGGCTTGTACAGCGTCATCCCAGAAGCTATATCGTCCGCAGTGAAGCCTTCCTTTAGCAGAACTTCTTCCGGCAGCTGTTCCGGTGCCTTGCAGGCAGGGCAAAGGCGCCGGGCCAGCCGCTGGGCGATAATCAGCAGAATGGAGGACGCGATGTTGTAGACCGGGACCCCCATGTTGGCGAGTCGGGTCAGGGTCTGCGGGGCATCGTTGGTATGCAGTGTCGAAAGCACCAGGTGCCCGGTCTGTGCCGCCTTGATTGCGATCTCCGCGGTTTCCAGGTCGCGGATCTCCCCCACCATGATCACGTCCGGGTCCTGGCGGAGGAAGGCGCGCAGGGCGTTGGCGAAGGTCAGGCCGATCTTGGGATGCACATTGACCTGGTTGATGCCAGGCATGTTGATTTCTGCCGGATCCTCGGCCGTGGAGATGTTGCGGTCGTTGGTGTTCAGCTTGCCCAGGCCGGTGTAGAGCGTCACGGTCTTGCCGGACCCCGTGGGCCCGGTGACCAGGATCATGCCGTAGGGTCGGTTCAGGGCATCCAGGTAAAGCTTCTTCTGTTCGTCCTCGAACCCCAGGACGTCGACGTTCAGGCTGCTCGCATCCGAGTCCAGTATGCGCAGCACGATCTTTTCGCCGTACAGCGTGGGCAGGCTGTTCACGCGGAAGTCGATCGCTCTCGTGCGCGACAGCTTCAGCTTGATGCGGCCGTCCTGGGGCACGCGGCGCTCGGCGATGTCCATCTGTGACATCACCTTCACTCGCGCCAGGATGCGGGAGGACATGGTGAGCGGCGGATGCCCTACGTCGTAGAGCATCCCGTCGATGCGGAAGCGGACGCGGAAATCCCGTTCGTAGGGCTCCAGGTGGATGTCCGATGCCTTGCGGCGGACGGCATCGAGCATCAGCTTGTTGACGAAACGAACCACGGGGGCATCGTCGATGCCTTCGTTGCCGCTGTCCTCGCGGTCGTCCGTGGCATCGGTGGCGACGTCCAACTCACCGAAGCCTTCCTCGTCAAGGTCATCCATCATGGCCATTGCGGCGTTGATGGAGTCCTCGATCAGGCGGTCGAGCTTGTTGTGCTCCACCAGCACCGTCTCGATGGTCAGGCCGGTGGCGAACTTGAACTCGTCGGAGGCGGACAGGTTGGTGGGATCGGAGATCGCGACGAACAGGCGATTGCCCCGTTGCAGCAGAGGCAGGGCGTGGTGCTTGCGGATCAGGGTCTCGTTGAGGTGCTCCTTGGGCAGCAGTTCGCGGTCGAAGGCGGCGAGATCAAAGATGGGAAGGCCGAATTCCTCACCGGCCGCCTCGGCCAAGCGGGCCTCGGAGATCTTGGTGCGCGTGGCCAGCAGGGCCACCAGCGGTGTCTGCTGTTGCCGCGCCTCTTCGGACAGGGCCGCAATCAATCCGGACTCCGCCAGGCCCGCATCCACAAGGCGGCGCGCCAGTCCGGGCAGACGAGCAGAGGCGGTAGCGTTAGACATGGATCTCAGAGTGCTTCCCTCAGTCACTTGCGTCAACACTTTAAGGACTCAGCAAGGAAAAAAGAAGCGTTGTTCACGGGTCTGCGACCCTCTTCGCACCCCGGCTCCTGGCCGCCGCGCAGGTTGCGGGTCGCCCGGTGCGTCGCCCGGGCCACCTCGTCGCCTCTAGGGGTTGACGCGAGGGGTGCGCATCAAGGAAGATACGCGGCTTGATCGAGGAGGGGTTCCCGAGCGGTCAAAGGGGGCAGACTGTAAATCTGCTGGCTCAGCCTTCGGAGGTTCGAATCCTCCCCCCTCCACCAAATGATTTTTTGCCACGGGCGGGACGGGCGGTGGCGTCGGTCAGCATCGGTTCTGCGGGTGTAGTTCAATGGTAGAACCTCAGCCTTCCAAGCTGATGATGTCGGTTCGATCCCGATCACCCGCTCCAGTCCGTCAGCAAGAGTTTTG
>Ga0209498_1000131_pt1 | contig 42844 bp, 24 predicted proteins | sample WalLakDeSediment_FD_184131 | JGI IMG/M metagenome (GOLD analysis project Ga0209498, IMG submission 184131) | Lake sediment microbial communities from Walker lake, Nevada to study Microbial Dark Matter (Phase II) - Walker Lake 11/02/13 Deep... | ecosystem: Environmental > Aquatic > Freshwater >... | reverse complement strand
TCCTGGGTCATCGTCACGTGATAAAAGCCCTCTCCTTGGTCAGCGCGCTCAGGATTGCGAGGACCCGCGGCTCCCTTTCCCACTGCTCCAGGTCCAGCCACAACTTGTGGCACCAGTTCGGACGCTCATCGGTGGTTCCGGGGAGGTTGATCTGTTCGCGCTGCCCGAGTACGTCCTCCATCTGAGCCATCATCACCATCGCAGGGGTACGGGCAAGGAAGCGGTGGATACTCACCGCGAGGTCCACCGTCATCTCGCCCACGGGAACCGCCTGAACGCTCAGGCCTGCGGGCAGCAGCCCCTCCTTTTCCAGCGCCACGAGCACACGGGCGCGATCCTCCGCGCGCCCGATGATCTGGTCTTCGCGGTGTTTCTCGGTTGGAAAAAGATGCAGACGATCGCGCAACTCCAGATCCAAGCCCTCCCAGTAACCGGAAAGCGTGGGCAGGTCATGCGTGCTGGTGGCAATCAGGGCCTGCGTGGCGAAATCCGCGGGCGTTCTGAAATTGCCGTCGTCCGCTTTCTCGAAGTAGAACAGCCGGTAAGAAAGCACGCCCATCGGCCGCAGCGCCTCGCGTACCTCGTCGGGCACCGTACCCAGATCCTCGCCGACGACGAGGCAGCGGTTGCGTTGACTCTCCAGCGCGAGAATGCCCAGCAGATCCTGAAACGGATATGAAACGTAGCCGCCTTCGCGCGGAGACATCCCCGACGGCACCCAGAAGAGCCGCATCAGACTCATGACATGGTCGAGGCGCACAACCCCTGCCGTGCTCATGTTCTCGCGTAAGGTCTTGATGAACGGCGCATACCCACAATCCCGCAGCATTTCGGGGTTCCAGGGCGGAAGCCCCCAGTCCTGGCCGTCCAGGTTGAAGTCATCCGGCGGGGAACCGATCCGGCCCTCGAGTGCATACAGTTCCTGGTTCGCCCAGGCCTCCGCGCCGCCCACATCGACACTGACTGCAATGTCTTGGTACAGCCCCAGTCCAAGACCCAGCTCGAAAGCGCGATGGCCGGCCCTGCTGAGCTGGGCATGGGCCTGCCATTGCAGGTATTCGTAAAATTCCCTTCGTTCGGCATTCGCGGCCGCGAATGCGGCGACGGTTTCTGACTCCGGATGTCGATAGGATTCCGGCCATGCGGGCCAACCCCAGACCGCCGGATCCGCCCAATGCAGGGATTCCTGAATCGCCTCGTACAGCGCATGCAGACGCAATGCGTCGCCGCGTGACCGCCGGAACCGGGCAAAGGCCTCGGCACGTTCATCGCCACGTTCCAGGTGTTCCTTTTGAAAATGCCTGTACAGAGTCTCGAGCAGAGGCATCTTCACCCCGGCAACCCCGGGATAATCGACCAACTCAGCCTCCCGCAGACGATTTAGCCGCTCCTGGAAGACCCGGTCCCGCACCTGATGCTGTGCCGCGTCGCACTCGGCGAATTCGGGCAGCGCCTCCACGTCCAGGTACAGCACGTTCAGGAACTGGCGGCTGGAAGGACTGTAGGGGCTCACGTGCGATGGGTTGTGCGGAAACAGGGCGTGCAGGGGATTGAGTCCGACCAGGTCCGCGCCGGCCAGCGCCGCGAATTCCACCACCCGCACCAGATCCGTGAAGTCGCCGATGCCCCAGTTCCGGCTCGAGCGCAGCGCGTACAGCGGGATATTGAGCCCCCATACGCGCTGCCCCCCCGACACCGCCTGCGGCCGGTAACAGTCAGCCGGGACCACGATCAACGACATGGATGCGATGCCCGCATCCGGCATCTCGAGATCCTGGAGGTCGAGGCGATGATAGCCGCTCGAGAGGACGGTTGGCACAGCGAGTATGCGACGCTCCCGGACCTCGCCGTTTAGCGTTCGCTGGCCTTCCTGCTCGAGATCAGCAGGCCGAAACCGGCCCTCCCGGCGACCCCCGTCCTCTTCCGTCAGCGTCCAGAGGTGCCAATGACCGGCACTTTCCTCGCGCACCGTGATGTCCAGGCGGAGGGAGTCCTGGCCTTCCCGCACTACGTGTACCGGTGGCAGGGGACGACCCCAATCCTCGGCCTCGACGAGCTCCAGGGCCTGCTGCATGTGTTCGTCGCTGTCGGTCGCCACACCCATGACACCCAGCAGGGCGCGCCGGGTTTCTTCGGAGACCTGATGGTGGTTGCCCCAGATATCGCGATACGCCGGCGCGACGTGGTAGCGCTCCGACAATCGATCGAGGAGTCCCGTGTGGCTCATTCGGGAATCTCGCAGGAAGACAACGACCGCGACCGCGTGCCCCATGCGATGCAGTGCAGACTCATGCCGTCCCTCCCTCGTTCGGACCTGTTTCCGCGCCGAGATTCAGGAGACCATCGATCGGAATACCGACCCAGTCCAGACGGTGATCGAGTTCGTAGCGCAACTCGTAAAGCGCCTTCTCCATCACGAACAGATCCGTCAGCCGATCAGCCGCAGCGAGATCCTTGGGCGATGATGGGCACCCGATCACCGTCTCCCGATAACCGTCCACAAACGCGGCGGCGGCGGCCTTCTCCCACTCCCTCAGGTGTGGCAGCAGGCGTTCGCGGTCGGTGGGCCGCTCAGCGGTGCAATTCGCCAGCGCCGCCGCCCCGGCATAGCTGAACGATCGGAGCATTCCCGCCACGTCCCGCAGCGGTGAATGCTTGATCCTGCGCTCTTCGATCGGCCGGGCGGGCTCGCCCTCGAAGTCGATGATCACGAAGTCGTTCTCGGTCAAGAGGACCTGTCCCAGGTGATAGTCTCCGTGATAACGGGTCTTGGCCGCCTGCACCGGATGTTGCGTCAGTTCCTCCACGCGGCGGACGAACGACTCCCTGGCCTCCAGCAAACGCTCGGCCGCCGGGCGCACTGCTTCGGACAGGCCGTCCCGCCGTTCGGCCAGCATGTCGAGGGTCGTGTGCACGTCGTCGCGCACCCGGTTGCCCCAAGCGTCCAGGTCCCCCGAACCCATGGGCTCCGGCGCAAAGGCGGGATCTGCGGCGGGCTTGGCCAGCGCAACATGAAGTTCTCCTGTGCGTCGCCCCAGCGTCCGCATCAGCTGCTCGTAGTCCACGTGCGGCTCGGTCGAGAGACCCTCTGGCCAGGTCAGGCAATCTTCGAAGGAACGGGTCAGATAGTCGATGCTGTAGCTCCAGCCGTCACCCTGGTTCGGGACATAACCCTGGAGCAGGGCCAGGGTCGCCGGAGATTCGTCATCCGCCTGGTACTCCAACGATCCGGCCAATGGAGAGATGTTCGGAAAAGGCGAGACCTCGGTCAGGTAACGCCCCATTTCCAGTTCCGGACTCACGCCCGGCTGGACACGGCGGTAGAGCTTGAGAAACAGACGGTCGCCAAGAATGATCGTGGTATTGGTGCCCTCGGCTCCGGGGCGCTGCAGACCCTCGAGCGGGGGATCGCCGACCAACCGGGGATACGCGGCGGTGGGACGGAATCGCAGCACTCCCGAATCCAGTAGATGGTCCGCCGGTTGCGCGATCGACCGGACCATGGCCTGAACGAAGTCTTCTGCTGCCACCGCGTCGTGCAGAACACCGACGCGCGCCTTCTGACGCACTCGCGCCAGTGCGGTGGGCACAACCACACGCACCGGTTCCTCGTCGATCTCGCCCCAGGTGAGAGCCAGCGGCAGGAAATAGGTCTGCACCACTTCGCCCCCGAACAGGCATCGCACCCAAAGCAACAGCCATTCCCCGTCCGTCTTGGCCCACTTGACCATGTGGGCCACCTCCACCGCGTCGAGCCTCTGGCCCTTGGCCGCAAACCAACGCTGGCCCTGGAGAAAGGCCGGAAGGACCGCGCGCTCCAGACGGCTTCTCAGCTGCATCGCCACCTCCGTATTCCGCCGCCCTTGCCGTAACGGATCGGGGAAAAAGCTCCGCCAGCCTCCGGACAGCACCAGCACGGGCAGCTCCATCGACGGCAGCGCTTCCTGGTGCCAGGCCGGCGCCTCGGCGTGACTGGCCAGTTCGAACCAGTAGAAGCCATGCCCCGGCAGCGTCAGCAGGTAGGGCAGTTCCCCGATCGGGGGAAATGCGGTGCGCCCCATCAATTCCATCGGCACCCTGCCCTTGAAACGCGCCAGATCGAGTTCAACAGGCTGCGCGGAGCGCGCAAGGTTGGCGACGCAGAGCACCGCCTCGTCACCATGCTCGCGCACATAGGCGAGGATCTTGCGGTTGCCCGGTTGCAGAAAGCTCAGGGTTCCGCGCCCGAAGGCGGGATGGACCTTGCGCACGGCAATCAGCCTTTTCATCCAGTTCAGCAGCGATGACGCCTCTCGGCTCTGCGCCTCCACGTTGACGGCCTGGTAGCCGTATATGGGATCCATGATCGGCGGCAGGTAAAGGAACTGGGGATCCGCCCGAGAAAAGCCGCCATTGCGATCCGGACTCCATTGCATGGGGGTACGCACACCATTGCGATCGCCCAGGAAGAAATTGTCGCCCATCCCGATCTCGTCCCCGTAATAGATGATCGGCGAACCGGGCATCGACATCAGGAGGCTGTTCATCAGCTTGATCTTCTCGGGATCGTTGTCCATCAGCGGTGCGAGCCGGCGGCGTATGCCCACGTTGACGCGCATTCGCGGGTCGGCCGCATAGCGTTCGTACATGTAGTCGCGCTCACGGTCGGTGACCATCTCCAGGGTCAATTCATCGTGGTTGCGAAGGAAGATGGCCCACTGGCAGGTGTCGGGAATCTCCGGCGTCTGGTCCATGATCTCGAGAATGGGGTGACGGTCCTCCTGTGCCACGGCCATGTACATGCGGGGCATCAGGGGGAAGTGATAGATCACGTGGCATTCATCGCCATCGCCGCAGTATTCCCGGGCATCTTCCGGCCACTGGTTGGCCTCGGCGAGGAACATGCGCGACCGGTAGTGCTGGTCCACCTCGGCCCGCATGCGCTTCAGGACCGCATGGGTCTCTGGCAGGTTTTCGTTGTTCGTCCCCTCGCGCACGCACAGGTAGGGGATGGCATCGAGACGCAGACCGTCGACGCCCATGTCCAGCCAGAAGCGCATGATCCGGATCACGGCCCTCACCACTTCCGGATTGTTGTGGTTCAGATCCGGCTGGTGGTGGAAAAACCGATGCCAGTAGTAGGCCCCGGCTTCGTCGTCCCAGGTCCAGTTGGAAACTTCGGTGTCGGTGAAGATCACCCGCGTCTCGGGAAACTTCTCCCTGGTGTCGCTCCACACGTAGAAATCGTGCTTGCGGCTGCCCGGCGGTGCCTTGCGCGCCGCCTGGAACCAGGGATGCTGGTCGGAGGTGTGGTTGATCACCAACTCGGTGATCACGCGCAGGCCGCGCCGGTGCGCCTCGCGCATGAAGGTTCGAAAATCCCGGCGGGTACCGTAGTCGGGATAGATGTTGCGGTAATCGGAAATGTCGTAACCGTCGTCGCGCATCGGCGACGGGTAAAAGGGCAACAACCACAGGGTGTTGACACCAAGGTCCTGGATGTAATCGAGCTTGCTGGTCAGACCCGGAAAATCACCGATCCCATCATCGTTGCTGTCCCGGAACGCCTTCACATGCATTTGGTAGATGATGGCGTCCTTGTACCACAGCGGATCGTCCGGCAAGCCGTTTTCCTGCGCAGCCATACAACCACCTCGTTACAGGTAATAGTCGAAGTCGTGCTCGGTCCGCAGCCGGCGCCGCAGACGGAAGATGTGCGCTGGACCGGTCTGCGGATCGAGCGCCACGAAGTTGCGCGTTCCATGCCAAAGATGCCGGGAGTTGCTCAGCAGGTCGTGGACCTGGTAGGGATGCCGCGCATCCAGGCCGAATGCCTCGACCGGGAGCTGCACGTACCCCGACTGCCTATGCACCGGATCGAGGTTGACCACCACAAGGACGGCATTGGCTCCGTCGTCCGTCCTCTTGCTGAAACAGAGGATTTCGTCGTTGTCCACCTCGTGGAAGCGCAGGGTTCGGTCGTACTGCAACGCGGGGTTCTCGCGGCGGATGCGGTTCAGCCTTGCCAGGTAGTCCCTGAGGCTGTCCGGCCGTCTGAGATCCCAGTGCCTGAGCTGGTATTTCTCGGAATCGAGGTATTCTTCGGTTCCGGGCAGCCGGGGCCTGTTTTCGACCAGTTCGAAGGCGGGGCCGTAAATGCCGTAACTCGCGCCCAGGGTCGCCGCAAGCGTCGCACGGATCATGAACGCAGGCCGGCCGCCGAACTGAAGGTATTCGGGCAGGATGTCCGGCGTGGTGGGCCAGAGATTGGGGCGCAGGTATTCGCTCCCCTCGCCTTGGGTGAGTTCTGTGAAATATGCGGTCAGTTCCTGCTTGGTATTGCGCCACGGGAAGTAGTTGTAGGACTGGCTGAAGCCGCGCTTGGCAAGCCCGTGCAGCACGGCGGGACGCGCGAATGCTTCGGACAGGAAGATGGTCCCGGGAAAATCCCGCTTGATTTCGCCGATGACCCACTCCCAGAACTGGAAGCTCTTGGTGTGAGGATTGTCCACCCGGAAAATCTGCACGCCCTGCTCGATCCAGAACCGGAAGATGCCCTCGAGCTCGGTCCAAAGACCCTGCCAGTCGGCGGTCTCGAAATTGAAGGGATAGATGTCCTGGTATTTCTTCGGTGGATTTTCCGCGTACTGCACGCTGCCATCGGGTCGGTGCCGGAACCACGCCGGATGTTCCGCCACATAGGGGTGGTCGGGCGCACACTGAAAGGCTATGTCGAGGGCGACCTCCAGACCGTGGTCGCGTGCGCCGGCGACGAGGCTGCGGAAGTCTTCCAGCGTTCCCAAATCGGGATGAACGCTGAGATGCCCACCCTCGGCGGACCCGATTGCCCAAGGGCTCCCCGGGTCGTCGACGTCGGCCGTGAGCGCGTTGTTGGGCCCCTTGCGCCTGCTGCGCCCGATGGGATGGATAGGCGGGAGGTAGAGGACGTCAAAGCCCATCCCGGCAATGTACGGAAGCCACTTCTCGCAATCCCTGAAGGTCCCATGGGTTCCTGGGATCATGCTGCAGGAGCGGGGAAAAACCTCGTACCAGGCACTGAAACGGGCCCGTTCCGGCTCCACCGTCACCACCAGCTCACGCTCGTGGACGCTGGCCAGACTGCGGTCGGGATAGCGCTCCATCAGATCGCCGAGCTCGGTGCTCATGGCCGCCGCAACGCGGGTCGGCAGATCGGCTTTCGAGCGCAGCGCTTCGGCCAGGCGGGCCAGGGCTTGGGCATCATCGCCGGTCGCACGATCCGCCGCCTTCGCCACCAGTTCCGCGCCCATTGCGAGGGCCACGCGAATATCCTCTGGCTCGGTGCGACGTTCCAGATCGTGGCGCCAAGTGAGGAAACCATCGACCCAGCCGGTCACGGTATAGAGATAGCGGCCCAGATCCGGAACCGTGAACTCGGCGCGCCAGCGATCGTTGATCATCGGCAGCATCGGCGTCTCGTGCCAAAGCGCGCCATCCTCCCGTCGATGGCGCAGCAAGCACCGGAGACGATCATGTCCATCGGCGAAAGCACGGGCCTCGACCACCACCGATTCACCCACCGTTCGCTTGATGGGAAAGCGTCCGCCATCCACCTGCGGGCTGAGCGCTTCGATCATCACCCGCTGCCTGCCTTCTTCGGGAAAGATGCGTGCCATGCGCTTTCAACCTCCCGGCTTCAGAAACAGCACCGCCAGCGGCGGCAGATCGAGGACCAGCGAATGGTAGTGGCCGTGCGCGCCCACCGGTGCACTCTCCACGCCGCCCCGATTACCCCGTCCGCTGCCGCCGTAGGTCCGGGCATCGCTGTTCAGCATCTCCTGCCACCACCCGCCTCGCGGTACCCCGACGCGGTAGTTGTCGCGCGGCACCGGCGTCAGGTTGCAGATCACGAGAATCATGTCGTCGGGGTTTCTGGCCTTCCGCAGGAAGATCAGGGTGCTCTCCTCGACATCGTGGCGGTCGATCCACTCGAAGCCGGACGAGGCGAAGTCCTGCTCGAACAACGCGGGCTGGTTCCGGTAGAAGTGATTCAGATCGCCGACCCAATGCCGGAGTCCGCGATGGGCTGGCTGCTCCAGCAGTTCCCAGTCCAACCCGCGATCGTGGCTCCACTCGCGCCACTGGCCGAACTCGTCACCCATGAACACCAGCTTCTTCCCTGGGTGTCCGTACATGTATCCGAACAATGCCCGAAGGTTGGCGAACTTCTGCCAGTCGTCGCCCGGCATCTTGTTGATCAGGGAGCCCTTGCCGTGCACCACCTCGTCGTGGGAGAGGGCGAGCATGAAATTCTCGTTGAAGGCGTAGGCCAGGCTGAAGGTCAGCTGGTCGTGATGATACTTGCGGTACAGAGGGTCGTTGGCAAAATAGGCCAGCGTATCGTGCATCCAGCCCATGTTCCATTTCATGCCGAAACCCAGGCCGCCCCGGTAGGTTGGCCGCGAGACCATGGGCCACGCAGTGGACTCCTCGGCGATGGTCTGGGTGCCGGGCAGATCCCGGTAGACCGCCTCGTTCAGGTCGCGCAGAAAATCCACCGCCGCGAGGTTTTCATTGCCGCCGTGCTCGTTGGGTATCCATTCACCCGCCTGCCGGCCATAGTCGAGGTAGAGCATCGAGGCCACTGCATCCACGCGCAGCCCATCCAGGTGGTACTGCTTCAGCCAGAACAGGGCACTGCTGAGCAGAAAGGACCGAACCTCATGACGCCCGTAGTTGAAGATGTAGCTCTGCCATTCGGGGTGGAAACCGCTCTTGGGATCAGCGTGTTCGAAGAGGTGGGTACCGTCGAAATACCGCAGCCCGTGTTCGTCGTCCGGAAAATGCGAAGGCACCCAGTCGACGATCACCCCAATTCCCGACTGGTGCAGACGGTCCACCAGGTGCATGAAATCCTGCGGCGTTCCATAACGGGCGGTCGGCGCGAAATAGCCGGTCGTCTGGTAACCCCATGACCCGTAGAAGGGATGCTCGGTGATTGGCATCAATTCCACGTGGGTGTAGCCAAGTTCGCCCAGATAGGCAGGCAGCCGTTCCGCCAATTCACGGTATGTGGGCACCCGGTTGCCCTCCTCCGCCACTCGCCGCCAGGAGCCCGGATGCATCTCGTACACGGACCAGGGGGCGTCCAGGCTGTTGGCCCGATGGCGCCGTTCCATCCATGCGGCATCGTCCCAGGGGTAATCCAGTTCCCGGACCCGGCACGCAGTCGCAGGCGGTTCCTCCCAGGAGAACGCGAAGGGGTCCCCCTTGTCCGCCGCGTAATCCCCGAGCCGGGAAGCGATGTGGAATTTGTACTGAGTCCCCGGCATGAGGTCCGGAATGAAGCCCTCCCAGATCCCGGAGTCGTCCTCGCGGATCTGCAGCGGATGGCTGCCGGCACGCCATTCGTTGAAATCACCGATGACCGAAACCTCCCTGGCATTGGGTGCCCAAACCCCGAAGCTCACGCCCGCGACGCCGTCGACCTCCCGAACATGGGCACCCAGCCTTTCGTAAAGCCTAGTGTGCCGACCCTGTTTGAACAGGTAGACATCGTGCTCGGTCAGCATCGGGACGTCATGCCTGACGGATTGGGCAGGGTTTTTCATCGGTCGCTCTCGGGTTTGCCTGTCTTTCATTGCTCGGAGCGGCGCAGATGGCGGATTGGAGAGCATGCCCCCGCCAGAACGGAGGCCGCATGCAGTCCATCGCGGCGCCAGGGAACATTCAAGGGGGCGGCGCTTTCCTCCACCGCGGCTTGCGTGCCTGCCAGAATGCGAGTGCGAACGCGGGGACAAAGATCAGCAGCAGAAATACGATCGCGGGAATGACCCGTTCCAGCATCGGCGCAAGCCCCAAGGCAATGGCCAGCCAGGAAAACAGCCAGAACAGCACGCCAGCCACGACGGTAAAGATGCTGACGAAGATCAGATAGGCGGCGAATGCCCTCTGTTCAGGATGGCGGATTCGCAAAACCAGCGGTATGGCAAGCAGAAAAATGGCCAGCCAGACCAGCCAGACGAATACAGTCACTCCGTTTTCCATGAGTCTTATCCTCTTCCTCGTTACCATCCATCAGGGGTGCCCGCGAGCCCATTGCCGTTCGCACAGGCGCCGCGGCTGCATTCCCGATCCGGACCGCCCCGATACCGCGATGGGTCTCGGATGTTGCCTGCCGGCGGCTGCCAGCGGAACCGGTTCGGGCGTCATGACGATTGATGCTCAAGAGCCGATGCCTCCGAGTGCTGCCCTTTGCGACGATTCTCGTCGCGCACGCGCTCTTCCGGCTTCAGCAAACGGAACTGGCAGCTGTCACCGGGTGCCATCTCACGATAATGCCCGCGATACGCAACGGTGATCGACCTCGTGGTGTATGCGCCGCTGCGGATCTCCAGCGTATCGTGGTTGGACTCCACTTCCAGCGTCTGGTTGCGATAGTGCAACCGTACCTTGACGCAATGCAGTTCGGAAGGGAATGCAGGATCGAAGTGCAGCACATTGCCGCGCATCCCGATGCCCAGGTAGCAACGCTGGACCAGGTCGATGCTCCCGGCCATCGCACCGACATGGATGCCTTCAGGCGTCGTGCCGCCCTGAATGTCGGCAATGTCGCTGTCCAGAACACGTTGGAACAGATCCCACGAATGCGAACGGTCCGATCGCGCCAGTACCCACGAATGCACGACCTGGCTCAGGGTCGAGCCATGTGAGGTGCGCGCGAGGTAGTATTCGACATTCCGCGGAATCGTCTCTGGATCGAACGGGTAGCCGAGCTGCTCGAAGAGCATCGCCAACTCCTCCGCCGAGAAGAGAAAGAACAGCATCAGCACGTCTGCCTGCTTGGAGACCTTGTAACGGTTCGGCGTGTCGTCCTCGGCCTCGAGGATACGGTCCAGGCGATGGATGTCTCCGTACTTCTTGCGATAGCCGTCCCAGTCGAACTCTTCGAGATCCTCATAGCCCTCGAACTGGCTGATGATGCCACCGTCCTGGATAGGCACGCGGAGCTTCCGGCTGATGTCGTACCAGAGCTCGAGTTCTTCGTCGCTCAGTTCCATGCGATCGCGCAGCTGCCGCCAGCGCATCTCGGGAAGCAGGTCGATGACGTCCCGCGCCCGCGTCAGCACCCAGGCCGCCATCACATTGGTGTAGGCGTTGTTGTCCACACCCCCAGCGGCCTCCGGGTCGGTATCCGGATAGGCGGTGTGATATTCGTCCGGCCCCATCACACCCCTGATCTCGTAGCGATCCAGTCCCGGGTTGTACACCGAGGCACTGGCCCAGAAGCGGGCGATCTCCAGAAGCATCTCGGCGCCGTAGAAGTGCATGAACTCCTGGTCATCGGAGGTCTGGTAGTACTGCCAGACGTTGTAGGCAATCGCCGAGTTGATGTGCCGTTGCCGGTGCGAGGTGTCCGGCAGCCAGCGGCCCGACTCCGGGTTGAGGTGCACCCGCTGCGTCTCTTCCCGGCCATCACTACCGCTTTGCCAGGGATACATGGCTCCCCGGTAGCCTGCGTCCGCAGCCGCCTGCCTCGCCTCGCCGAGGCGCCGATGGCGGTAGCGCAACAGGGCGCGGGTCAGCGTGGGCATGCGCAAGCTCAGGAAGGGAAAGATGAACAACTCGTCCCAGAAGATGTGACCGCGGTAGGCCTCGCCGTGCCATCCGCGTGCGGGTACACCGGTGTCGAGATCGACCGAGTGCCGCGACGCCGTCTGCAGCAGGTGGAAGATGTGTACGCGCAGCTTGAGTTCCGTCGTTGGCGCCCCGTCATCGTCGAGGGCGATATCGCATTCGTTCCACAGGTGTGCCCAGGCTCTTTCGTGCCGCGCACGCATCGCATCGAAGCGGCCGGTGCGGCCGAGGCCCCGCAATGCCTCCAGCCCCGGTTCGGAGATCGCCCAATCGCGCGACGAGTACAATGCGACGATCTTCTCCACCCGGACCGCTTCGCCCTCGGCCAGGGCAAAGGCAATCTCCTGGGCGATGCCCGATTCTTCGCTGATCGTCCGCCGCTCGGCAGCCATCTCGGTGCCGCCCCGATACACGCGGGTCCGTGCCGCCTGGGCGATCCCGAGCAGGGATTGGTTGGTGCGCGAATGAAGAAAAACCGTGTCCTCGCCCCGATGCTCCGCAGCCAGAACCTCGAGATGACGGTTCGCCAGGCCGCGGTAGCGGGCGACGCCGTCATTGACCACGTTGCCGTCGAGGGACGAACGCACTGTCATCCGACCTGACCAGTCCTCGGCCGTGAGCTCCACGCAAAGACCGGCAATGTGAGGCGTGTCCATGCTGACCAGCCGCTGTTCCCGCCAGTGGGTCGTGCGACCTTCGGCGTCGCGAAAACGCAGGGTACGGTGCAGCAGACCGTGGATGACATCGAGTTCCTGGTCCAGGGAGAGAATCTCCACGTCATCGAGCCGGAACCAGTCGCCGTCATCGACGCGGAAGGTCAGCGGCAGCCAGCTGGGCAGATTGACCAGGTCCTCGTTTTCGACCTTCCGTCCGGCCACTTCGCTGATCAGCCGATTGTAGCCGCCAGCCAGATACGTCCCCGGGTAATGCACGTCGTCCGCCCGCGCATCGGGCGAGGCGCCTCGGGTGGCGCAATAGCCATTACCGAGCGTGCACAGGGCCTCGCGCAGACCTTCCTGTGTCGGCCGGTAACCGGAGTAGGTCAGTGACCATGCACCCGTTTCGCGCCTCGCAGCGGCACCGTGATTCCGCGCGGCAATGATGCCGGCCAGTGACTGGAGCAGGCGTTTCACACCCAGCGTGTCATCCACGGCGTAGTCGGCTGCGGTCGCCCGGGTTTCGTCGTGGCGCACGGCAATGCAGATCCCCTGCCCCGCAAGCGCCTGGAAAGCATCCTCATCGGTGATGTCGTCGCCAACGTAGACCGGAACGAGGTCCGGGTGATCTGCCTCCAGCTCCTGCAACACCCAGCGCACCGCTTCGCCCTTGTTCCAATGGATATCGGGGCCGATCTCCAGGACCTTCTTGCCACGACCAAGGCGCAGGCTCGGGTGTTCCTGCAACACCCTGTCAACGATGGACTTCAGTGACTCCACGTCCGTGGACGCGACACCGCGATAGTGCACCGCGATCGAGAACTTCTTCCGTTCCAGCGAATGCCCGTCGATGCCGGCCAGCTGATCCTCCAGTTCTGGTTCCAATGCATCGAGTTCGGGAAGAAACTCGTCGCCTTTCTCCAGGCCCTGGCCGGCACCTTCTGGGCCGACGATCTCGAAACCATGGCTACCCGCAAACCAAACGGAATCCAGCCCAACCAGCTCACGCAGTTTCGCCAGATCACGGCCGCTCACGATCACCACCGTGCAACGTCGGGCAAGAGCCGCCACCGTCGCCCGCATATCGTCGGCCAGCAGCGCCTTCGTGTGGTCGTCGACGATCGGCGTCAGAGTGCCGTCGTAATCCAGAAACACCGCAGGCTCCCTGGTCTTCAGACGGGTGAGTATCTCGTTCTCGCGATCCAGGGCCGACGGCAGATTGGCGAGCGTGCGCAGCGTCAGACCGTCCGCGGGGGTGAAGCGGAGTTGGGCCAGATCGCGAATCACAAGGTCGGCACCCGCCTCCTTCCATCGATCGCCGTGACCGTCCCGGGCGACACCGATCACCGGGCGGAACCCACCCTGGACACCGGCCTCGATGCCGCTGCGCGCATCCTCGAAGACCGCACACTCCGCCGGAGCGACATCCAGTTGTCGGGCCGCCTCCAGCAGCATCGCAGGGTCCGGCTTGCCGGGGATGTCCAACCGAAGCAGGTCATTCCCATCGACCCGGGCGTCGAATCGATCGAGCAACGCGGCGCTTTCCAACACGGCCTCGGCATTGCGGCTCGAGGAGAACACAGCCGTCGGCACGCCCTCATTGCGCAGGGCCTCGAGCAGCCTCAGGGTTCCCGGGTACGGTTCGACGCGATTTTCGTCCAGCCAGGCGCGGAAATACCGGTTCTTGCGATGGCCAAGACCCGCAACGCTGTCTTCGTCCGGACCATCATCCCTGCTGCCGGCCGGCAGTTCGATGCCCCGCGAAGCGAGAAAGCTCCGGATGCCGTCGGCGCGAGGTTTTCCGTCGACAAACCGGCGATAGTCATCGCGGGGGTCGAACGGCCGGAACTCCTCGCCGAGGCGGTTTGCGCGCGCCTCGAGAAATTCGTCGAACAGGCGTTTCCATGCAGCCGCGTGCGCGCGCGCGGTATCCGTCACCACCCCGTCCATATCGAACAGCACGGCCTTCACCTTAGACCGGAATCTCGCCTCTTCGGACATTTGGGTCTCCGATGATGTCGTTGGTCATTCGGGTCCCTGCAGACCTTCCGCCGAGAGTGGAATCGTGCGTCATCGGCAAGCCAGGCAAAAAGCCACGCGTGGATCTTTACAGGCCCGGCCAAAGGATGACGCACGCACGATCACCCTGTTCATCCTTGCATCCTTCACGGCAACTTCTGACCGCTCTCTGGACCATGCCGGACCGGTCACCGTTCGCAGGCTTCCGCTTCGGCGCGCCTACTGGCCGCCGAATCTCCATCTTCCATTGCAGAGGGTTCAGCTCCTGCCTTCAAGTCGCAATCATACGCATTGACGCGCTAAACAAGCGGTGCGATGGTTCGAGACAGGTTGAATTTTCCGTCGCTTATGAGCGCTTGCCCGTTTGGACAGCCGGTCGACCGCCAAGGGTCGCATTTGCAATTCCAGCACCGGCAAAAGACGCGATCCGACAGCGTCGATCGAGCAGGGACGGCGTGGCGGGAGTCCCGGAAAACCCCGACTCCTGCGATGCCGGCCCAAGCAATGGCGCAAGGGCGTTCGTCGGGCGCCTGAATTGCGCCGACTCCTGTCGCCCGACATACAAGCAACAACCAACGCAAGGAGGTGTCATCGTGGTCGATCTGATCAAGCGTCGGTATCCTGAAGACCCTGGGGAAATCCGGCCCGAGAGGACGCTGGAGGATGGCACGCCCAGTATCCAGTCCATCTCGTTCGGGCAGCCCCTGCGATGGCTTCGTCAGGGTTGGCGGGATCTTCTGCGAGTACCGTCCACTCTGCTTCACGGGCTCGTATTCAGCGTTGCCGGCCTGGTCCTGGTTTGGGCGACTTGGGCGCAGCCCTGGTTCAGCCTGGCGTTGATCATCGGGTTTCTGCTCATCGGGCCGGCTCTGGCAGTCAGCCTGAACGCCACGGCGAGGAACCTGGAAGCGGGCAAGCCGACGAATTCTGCGGCCGGCTTGGGTGCCATTGCGAAAATCGGCGCACCCCTGTGGTTCTTTGCCGCGATACTCTTGGGCATCTTTGCGGTCTGGACCGCCTATACTTGGCTGTGGATTGCCGTGTTGAATGTCGGGCAGCTGGGCCTGCCTGCGCACATCGGTGAATTGCTCAGCGCGATGCTTGCCAGCCCGGCAGGCATCGTGTCACTGGCCGGTGTGCTCGTCATCGGCGCCGCGTTCGCTCTTGTGGCGTTCGCGATGAGTGTGATCACGGTGCCAGCCATGCTGGATCAGCGTTCGGGTCTCGTCGACGCAGTGGCCGTCAGCCTTAAGGCCTTCAAGCGCAACCCCGTACCGCTGTTGTTCTGGGCAGTGCTGATCACGGTGCTGTTCCTGCTCTCGGTGCTCACGGCCTTCGTCGCGCTGATCGTGATCTTCCCGTGGCTCGGGCTCGCGATGTGGCACGGGTACCGTGACCTGGTGGGAGGCAACTGAGCCGCAGGGGTCCGCATCTACGGCCGGAACCCCCCAGCGGAATACGACTAGAACATTGCAGCCTCCATCTCCAGGAACACGGCATTGGCGTTGCGACGGTGTGTCTCCGCAAAGGCCGGCACACCCTCGTACTTCGACCAGTCGGCCCGGGCATAGGCCTCTTCGAACGACAGAAACTCCTCCACCGCCTCGCCCATATGCTCGCGCAGATCCTGCAGATATCCACGGGTGAAACTCACCGCACGCACTGCCTCGGACGTTGCCGTGCCGTGCCCCGGGATCAGGAACGAAGGGCTCATCCCCTGAACCCGATCGAGGCGGTCGATCCAGTTTGCGGTGTTGACCTCGTCGTCACCGAGGAATGGCAGGCGGCCATCGAACACGATGTCACCGGCGAACACCACGCGGCTCTCCTCGACCACCATCAGCACGTCATCGGGCGAATGGGCGGGCCCTGCGTGGAGCAGGCGGAAGGTCTTGTCACCCAGCTCGAAGCGGTACTCGTCGTCAAAGAACTCATCGGGATGGACGACACGGGTGCTTTCGTCCACCCAGGGAAACAACGCATCCCGGCGCTGTTGGAGCCGCTGGCGGGCCGTGTCACTGTCCAGATAACCCTGCGCGCGGCTCTGGGCGATGATCCGGGCGTCGGTGTGATCGGCGAAGGCCTGCAGGCCATAGATATGATCGGCATGGTAGTGCCCTGCGATCACGTAGCGGATCGGCTCGTCCGTGATTTCCCGTATCCGCCGGATCAGTTCGAAGCCGAGCGCGGGCGTTCCAAGGGCGTCGTACACCACCACCCCCTCGCCTGTCGTCACGAATCCGGCATTGGAGGTGTGGCCCTGATTCTCGGCGCTCGGAATTCCGGAGAGCCCGATCATGTACCAGGCATCGGCCTCTTCCACCTTGTGCGCGGCAGTGTCGACGGTGACGCGGGGATAAGGATTTTTGGGAACAGTCATGACTCCATCCTCCTCCAGGAAAAGCAGATTCGCTACTCGAAACTAGTCGCCACGCCACCGGAGATCAAGGCAGAGGGCCTTGCAATGAGGCACGCCGGAAATCCTGCGGCGCCTCCTCCAGGCTCCACCTCACAGCCCTTGACTGCCAGTGCAGGGTCATAGCTGCACCCGCCGCAACAACTGGGCGTTGATCGCCACGACTACGGTGCTGGCGGACATCAGCACCGCGCCCACCGCGGGGCTGAGAAGAATGCCCCACGCGAAGAGCACGCCTGCCGCCAGGGGAATGGCGACGATGTTGTAACCGGCTGCCAGCCAGAGATTCTGGAGCATCTTTCGGTGTGTGGCCTGCGATAGCGCCACGATCCTGGGGATATCCCGTGGATCGGAACGCACCAGCACGATGTCTCCCGCCTCCACCGCGACATCGGTGCCAGCGCCAATCGCGATCCCGATGTCGGCAGTCGCGAGAGCAGGGGCGTCATTGACTCCGTCCCCCACCATCGCGACCTTTCTCCCCAGCTTCTGCAGTTCACGGACTTTCGAGGCCTTGTCCTCGGGCAAAACCTCGGCGAAGACCAAATCGATCCCCAGGTCCGTCGCCACGGCGTCCGCGACCGCCTGGGCGTCGCCCGTGAGCATCGCCAGTTGGATGCCGCGTTCGTGCAAGGCGCGAACCGCTTCCCTGCTCTCGTCGCGGATCTGATCGGCGACCGCGAAGACCGCCAGCGCCCTGCCCTCCCGCAACAGGTAGACGGCCGCCTGTCCTCGACCCGCCGCTGTTTCAGCGGTCTTTTCGATTGTCTCCGAAACCGTCGCGTCCTCCGCTTTCAGCAGCGCTGACCCGCCCATCAAGTACGCGGTGCCATCGACCGAGGCTGCGATGCCCTTCCCAGCAATGGCCCGGAACCGGTCCGCCGAGGGAATCTCGATCTGCCTTTCTTCGGCCGATTTCAGAATCCCGCGGGCAATCGGATGCTCGGAGTCCGATTCCACCCCCGCGGCAACGCGAAGCATTTCGTCCTCCGACTCCCCTTCCGCGACCGTAATCTCAACGACCCGAAACTCTCCCAGCGTCAGTGTTCCGGTCTTATCGAAGATCACCGTGTCCATGAGACGGGCTCGCTCCAGGCCACGCCGGTCGCGAACAAGCAGCCCGTTCTTTGCCCCGAGCGTGGTGGAGATCGCTACGACCAGCGGGACGGCAAGACCGAGCGCGTGAGGGCAGGCTATCACCAGCACGGTCACGACCCGAACCACGGAGAAGTCGATCGATGCGCCCAGAAACTGCCATACGACCAGGGTCAGGACCCCCGCCGCAACCGCCACCCCGGTCAGCAATCGTGCCGCGCGGTCCGCCAGGTGCTGTGACCTCGACTGCGACTTCTGGGCGTCGCTGACCAGCTTCATGATTCCGGACAGCTTGGTGTTCTCCCCGGTGCCCGTGACCTTCACGTGGAGTGATCCCTCGCCGTTGACAGTCGCCGCCATCACCTCGTCGCCTTCGGACTTTTTCACGGGCTTGGACTCGCCGGTGATCATGCCCTCGTCAAGCGCGCTTTCCCCCTTCTGGACGATCCCGTCCGCCGGCACACTCTCGCCCGGGCGGATCAGAATGATGTCGTCCTTGCTTAACTCGGTGACCGGAACCTTCTCCTCGCCCTTGTCAGTCAGTCGGGCGGCCGTATCCGGCAGGAGTTTCGCCAGTTCCTGGAGTGCGCCCTGCGCTTGCGAGATCGAACGCATCTCAATCCAGTGTCCGAGCAGCATGATCGTGATCAGGCTGCTCGACTCCCACCACAACTCGGCGGCATCAAGCAACCCCAACCGAACCACCCAGGAGAAGGCGAAGGCCACCGTGATGGCCATGGCAATCAGCGTCATCATCCCCGGCAGCCCCGCCCGCAATTCGTGCCATGCGCCCTTGAGGAAGACCAGCCCGCCATACAGGAAGACGACCGTGGCCAATACCGGCGGAATCCAGGACGATCCCGGGAACTCCGGTGCCTGATAGCCCAGCAGGTTCTGGATGTGTTCGGACCAGAACATGACCGGGAGTGTGAGCATCAGCGCGAACCAGAACCGGTCCCGGAACATCGCCGGGCTGTGGCCCTTGTGTTGGTCATGATTCGCGTGCCCTGCTGAACTCTTGTCCTCTCGGTTTTGCTGATGACCGCTCACATCGGATCGATCTTCGTGCTTCTGTCCCTGATGGTTCTTCTCGTTCATGGGAGCTCCGGATAACAATTCTTTCGCAAGGCGGATTACTGATGAACAGCAATACCGCACCGACGCAGCCAACGCCAAATAGGTGGTCCCCGAAGACGTCAGACAGGCGCAATCATACGCATTGACAATACTCGAACAGAGGCACCACGCTTTTGCGTCACATGCATCATCGATCGACCGTCGAGCAGAGGCCGGCTATGTGACCAGAAAATCGGCCGATGCAGACCCATTTCCATGATGGATCGGCATCGGCTGGATAAAGCACGAACAGGACGGACCAAGAGGAGATTCTCATGTTTGCATTAACGAACCAGGTCGCCATCATCACCGGGGGTGCCAATGGCATCGGCAGGGCCATTGCAAAAACCGTGATCGAAGCCGGTGCGACTGCAGTCATCACAGACGTCGACGAGGCCGGTGGACGAGCGGCTGCGGAAGAACTCGGCGCGGAGTTCGAGGTTTTGGACGTCAGTTCGAAATCGTCCTGCCAGCAAGCGGTGAAGGCAGTACAGGATCGCCACCAGAGAATAGACATCCTCTGCTCCAACGCCGGAATCTTTCCTCAAGCTGCCTTGGACACGATGAGCGAGGAAGACTGGGAAGAGATGATCGGGATCAATCTTCGGGGTGCATTCTTCATGACGCAGGCAGTCCTGCCGGGCATGCGGGAGCGGGGCTACGGGCGGATCGTGCTCACCTCCTCGATCACGGGGCCGATTACCGGCTTCCCGGGCTGGGCGCATTACGGCGCCAGCAAGGCCGGTCAACTGGGCTTCATGCGCTCTGCGGCACTCGAGTGCGCGTCTGACGGCATCACCATCAATGCGGTCATGCCGGGCAACGTGCTGACCGAAGGACTGGAAAAACAGGGCGATGACCATCTCCGCCAGATGGCGGCGTCCATTCCCACCCGGAACTTGTGCGAACCTCAGGACATCGCGCATGCCGTGTGCTTTCTGGCCTCGCCCGAGGCTCGTTACATCACGGGCCAGACTCTGATCGTGGATGGCGGCCAAGTACTGCCCGAGTCATTCGAAGCACTGGAATAGGCCAGTGAGCTCTGGCCTGCCTTCCCTTCTGTCGCGAGCCTGGCAGCCCACCGCGGCAAGGCACGGTGAAATGCATCCCTGAACAGCGGGAGCCGGTGCCACGAGCAGCACCGGCTCCCGCTCGTCATGCCGTCCAGAACCGCACAGTGATTGCGCGCAAGCCTGCTGCATCAACCCTGCTGCATCAGCCGTGCGTGGGATGCGGCTTGGCGGTCGACGGCCGATCGCTTGAACCCACCAGGCCCCGATAGCCATGCCACATGGAGAGGCCGAGCCAGGGGAAGATGACGATCAACGCAATGAAGGCGGTTGCCACCGACACCGCGAACAGGACGGTGATCAGCAGGCCCCACAGCAACAGGGGACCCAGGTTGGTCTTCAGCGCCTTCAGGCTGATGGCCACTGCATCCACCAACCCCCGCTGACGATCCAGCATCGCCGGCAGCGTCACGAGACTGATGGCGAAGACCGCCAGCGCGAAAACCACTCCCGCGGCGATCAGGCCGAGCAAGGCCACGACGCCCTGTGGACTCGCCAGCATCGCAGCGAACACTTCACCCATGCTTGCCGGCGTGCCGAGCTCGCCCATCGTCAGGACGCCGATCCAGCGCCACATGATACCGGCCCACAAGGCAAACATGATGATCAGGATCGCGGCATAGAGCCAAACCGCCCAACCCAACTCGCGGATCGCGCCAAGGCCGGTACTGAAGCGGATTGCCCCTCCCTGCTCCAACCTCCGCGCCATCTCATTCACTCCCACCGCGAGGATCGGACCCGCCAGCAGGAAGCCGGAGATGAATATCAGGCTGACGATCGGCTGTTCCCAACTCAGAAACAGAATGACTGCCCCGACAGCCGCCACAACGAGACCGTGCAGCAGTACGGACGGCACTTTCATCAGGTCCTGCCACCCCCTTGAAAGCCACTGCCCCAGATCGCCCGGAGCAGAGATCGAGTGGATGGGTGGAGTCCCGGTGTCAAGGGTCTGTTTGGGTTCGACCTTGTCGGGATGTTCAGGATACAGAACTTCTTGTGCTCTCTTCATGATGTTCTCCCGTTAGCTGTGCTCCCTATCCGCAGATGTTCGCTAGGTGTCTGGCGGAAGACGTTTCCTATGACGCTCGGAAAAAAATACTCGATAGCCGACTTGCGGTTCCAAGCATGCCAACGCACGGCCATGCCTTGGAACAAACCGCTTTCCCGGCGCACCAGAAAGTCGTTCGCCAAGGCTTGCAATCCGTTTATTACAACCGATATTTTAGCAGCATCCCGAATTAGCTTACATGGGGGAAAACCCTCCACGCGCACGTTTACCAGAATGATTCCGCGCGTGGCCCGGAAACACCCGATCTCATCTTGTAATATTCTCCCAGATCGTAAAATACCGTTTCCCATATACCTAACAGAGCGTCCGCGTTCCTCTCGCACCCATGTCTGTCGCACCCACGTGTATTGTCATATGCGTTTTCGCGATTTAGGCTAACGCTCATGGCTTCGGAGCGCGCCACTTCGAGTGATGAAAGCGCACGCCTATGGGGTGCGGCGACTTGCCGCCGCTGTGGGGAGCTGGGTCATCCCGGGCACCGGACAGCGGGAGCAAGCTCCCGCACTCCATAAGCGGGTGTGCCGGGCGGAAGAGCCCGCGGTCCGCCGTCGAGGCGCGGATCGTGGTGCAGGCGTGGCCCTGACTTGCAGGTTCCGCAGGATCCAGGGAGCACAGCACGCCGGATGCCCGAAAATTTGCAGCATGAACAAGGAGGTGTGCGATGATCTTCACAACGACATTGTGCGCGGCTGATGTGGCAGGACGCAGCACAGGGCCGGACACGCACCTGTCGTCGGACGAATGAATCCGACAGATTCCGCGACAGCGACAACCCCTCACCCATGGAAAACGTTGCCCTCACTCCCGAGATCCTGATCGTCTTCGGTCTGTTGGGCCTGACCATCGTGCTGTTCGTCACCGAGATCGTCCGTATCGACATCGGCGCACTGATCGTCCTGTTTCTGATTGGCGTGGTCGGGCTGATTCCCGGTGTCGAACCGATTGTGGCTGCCGAGGAACTGTTTTCCGGTCTCTCGTCCAACGCGGTCGTTGCGATCATCGCGGTGATGATCATTGGCAGCGGTCTGGACAGAGCCGGCGTGATGACGCGCGTCGCGAGGCTGATACTGCAGCTTGCCGGCCGCACCGAACAGCGCGTGATGGCGGTCGTCTCGGGCGCCGTGGGATTGATCACCAGCTTCATGCAGAACATCGGGGCCGCGGCACTGTTCATGCCCGTACTGAACCGCGTCTCCGGCGACGTCGGCATCCCGCGCTCGCGGCTGCTGATCCCGATGGGCTTTGCGGCCATCACCGGTGGCACGCTGACTCTGGTCGCCTCCAGCCCGCTGATCCTGCTGAACGACCTGATGCCCGGTGATCTGGAAGACTTCGGCCTGTTCGACGTCACGCCCATCGGCCTGGCCCTGTTGGCCATGGTCATTGCGTACTTCTGGCTCCTGGGCCGCTGGGTCCTGCCCAAGGCCCCGGAAACCTCCGAGGATGCATCCAGGGCACGTAGCACCTCGGACTATTTCAAGGATCTCTACGGCATCGATTATGCGATTCGCGAAGTGCGTGTCGGTGACGAAAGCCGGCTGGCGGGCACCTCGATCGGGGAGTTCGAGAAGGAATACGGCGTGTTCGTGATTGGGCTCGATGACGGCGATGAACGACAGATCGAGCCACCTCGTAATGCCGAGATCACGGCCGGCGGCCACCTTGCGATCCTGGGACCGATCGAGCATATCGAAACAGCCAGTGATCGAGACGGTACCGAACTTCTGGACCGACTCGATGCATTTGCCCGCAGCATGTCACCGCGCCATTCCGGGATCGCGGAACTGATCATCCCGCCGGGATCGTCCCTGATCGGCGAAAGCATCGGGGAACTGCACATGAGGCGCAGTTACGGGCTGACCGTGCTTCGCATTCAGCGGGGCGACGACATACTCCGCGACGAGCTCAGCAGTGTCGAATTCCAGCCCGGTGACACGCTGGTCGTGCATACACGCTGGGAACGCCTGATGGAACTCGAGGACGATCGCGATTTCATCGTCATGACCAGCCGTTATCCGAAGCCAAGAAAACCCGAGGCACCCTGCAAGGTCTGGCCCGCACTGGCCTCGATGGCCGTGGCCCTCGGTCTCGTGTTCTTCACCGATCTACCGCTTGCCCTTGCGCTGCTGGGTGGCGCCCTCGGGATGGTGCTGACCGGCGTACTCGACATGGACGACGCCTACCGCGCGGTGAGTTGGAAGACGGTATTCCTGCTTGCCGGGCTGATTCCCCTGGGACTTGCGGCACAGAATTCCGGCGCGGCGGAGTGGCTTGCGGTCAACGGCATGCACCTGATCGGCGACGTTCCGGTTTGGGTCATGCAGGCCATGCTTTTCCTTCTGGTCACGTTCTTCACGCTGTTCATCTCCAACGTCGGGGCAACCGTACTCCTGGTACCGCTGTCCGTGAGCTTCGCCCTGGTCGCCCAGGCCAATGGCATCGATGCAGACCCCCGGGTTTTCGCTCTCATCGTCGCCATCGCCGCCTCGAATGCCTTCCTGCTGCCCACCCATCAGGTCAACGCCCTGATTATGGATCCGGGCGGCTACCGCGTGATCGACTTCCTGCGCGCCGGCGGCCTGCTCACCCTGCTCTATCTTGGAGTCGCCTTGCTGGTGATCAACCTGCTGTTTTGAATCCGTGCCGCTACGCTGCGCCCGCGGTTGGCTGGAGACTCGCTCCTCGCATTGACGGCCTGAAGCAACATTTGCCCGGTGGGCCATACGGATCCGCAGCTTCGCACGACCTGATGATCCCGAATCCTCCGCAGCCAGGGAAAATCGCATTGACCGCAGCGAAACCGCCAAAATCTTCGCCTGCAAGGCAGGCTCCACAAGGACAAGAACGCGTAGGAGCGACCTCTGGTCGCGATCATGGCCCGGACACATCGCCGGATCGCGGTCGGAGACCGCTCCTACAGCACCGGGTTCGTAGCGCGCCTTGCGCGCGAAGGGATCCTCTGCGGAGCTTCCGTAATCATCAGGTCGCGCAAAACGGGGCGTATTGACCCGCCCTTCAAACCGACCGCCACGCTTGTTAGGCTCAAAAGAGGCTTCGTTCAATGGAGAGGAGAGCCGTCATGAGAAAGCAAAACCCCAATCCGTCGCGCCGCCGACTGTTGCGCATGGGTGTCGCCGGCATCGTTGCGATCCCTGCCGCACCTCTGATCTTCGCTCCGGTAGCGGCGAACGACCGCGTCAGCGAGGATGATCCCGAGGCGCAGGCCCTTCATTATCGGCACGACGCCGCCGATGTGGATCACGAAGCCTACGAGGAGGGACAAACCTGCGCCAACTGTCTCCTGTACACCGACCCCGATGCATCCGATTGGGGGCCCTGTGAGGCCTTCGGAGGCAGACATGTCGCGGTGGCTGGCTGGTGTAACGCCTGGGTTCCGCGCAGCTGATCGCAAAGGGTCGCGTCGGACGAGTCGATCGCTCTATCGGTGGAGCGCGCCGCCCTCGTGGTCTATGGCAACGAGCGGGATCCCACCCGAAACGCGGATCACCATTCACCACAGCCATGTTGGAGGTGACGCCACTCGCACGAGCCTTGACAAGACCTGCTTATCACAGAAGCTTCGCGGGGAATCCGCTCGTGCGCAACGCCCCCTGCATGGCCGTCCCTTGTGGGAGGCGAGCCCTCTCGGCGACCTGACGGCGGAAAACCTTCGCCCAGAGGCTGGCCTCCCACAGGGGCGTCCCCTGAAACTGCGGCAACCCGACCACCTGCGGAGCTTTGGTGCTAATCAATTGACAAAATGGAACAGGAGGTACCCGTTATGATTCAGGGAATCAAGAAAGGCGCAGCCCTCGCCATCAACAAATCAGCGGTTGTGAACGATCCAAGCAGCTTTGAGAAAATGTCGAAGATCGGCCCAAAGGTCTGCCTGACCACGGCCAGTGAGCCTGGATTCCTGGGCTTCCATGCGTTTCTGCAAACGGGAACACATCCGCTCGCCGGACGCTACGGAGCCGCCCAGGTGGTGACTGCGGATAGCCTGGAGGCCGTGATGGAGTCACCGACCAACCTGCGGCTCAATCCGCTCAACCTATGGCAGTACACGGTCTGGGAAGACGCGGAGTCGCATGAGCGCATGCACTACGAGCAGTTCGATCGGATCTTCGAACTCTGCGCTGGCTGCCTCGACATGGTCGTCGATGGCCCCTGCGAGCCGGTCTATACCATCGTCGAGGCGGACATGCCGCGACTCGTGGGGCTGACGGATGTACCCCAGGTGATGGGCGCTGCGTTCGCCCAGCAGAAACCGGTGCCCAAGGTCCGTCTTGCCATGAAGCGCCTGGTGGCGCTCGGAGAGCACCATGTGATGGAAGGCAGGGAACAGGCCTTTCTGGAGGGCACCATCCGCACCCTGGAGATGCTGAAGGAAAGTGCCCCCGGCATGATCGGCTGGATGATCCTCGAGAAGCAGGGCGAGGCGGCGTTGAGCACCTTTCAACTGGCGCCGCCGGCGTTCTGGGAGTCGCTGCAGACCCTGGGCGCAAACCCACCGAAGTCCCGCCGAACCAATTACGGGGAATTCGGCAAGGATTACACCGGGCCACCGATCCCGATCGGAGGGCCGAAGGAATACCTGGTGCACATGGAGTGGGAGAGCCCGGACACCCTCACCTTCGGCCTGGCCCTGACCGGGGTGAACCCGGAATTACGGAAGGTCCATGACGAAGGCGTACTCGCGCATTTGGCGCGGCTGCCGCCCTACTACCGGGTCTTCGCTCCGGCGATGGAGGACATGGTCTTCTTCCACTGAGGTCCGCGGATGCGCGAATCCGTAGCGCGCAGCGCAAGCCGGGAATCCGCGGCAGCGACCGCCCTGGAAAGCTGTTTACCGAATGCGCTGCAGGCCGTCGGCCGGTTCTGACGAAAATGGCTTATGCTCTAAAGGTAGCTTGGCAATTCGCCCACAAGGAGCGTCCAGCCGCGGAGGACGCCAGCGGGCCTCGGGGAGAAGGGTGAAAACGACGCTCCTGCAAATGCTCTCTGCTGCGCTTGGGTTGGCCATGCTGTTGATCGCGGCCAGTCCAGTTGCAGACGAGCCTGCGCACGGCGGGTTGTCCCTCGAGCAGGCGCTGAGTCGGGCGCAGGCGGAAAACCCGGAGCTGATGATCAGCCGGGCACGCATCGCCCGTGCCGAGGCGGTGCGGCGGCAGACGCTGCAAGGCGTGTTACCAACACTGAGTGTCGACGCCAGTTACCTGCGTCTGGACACCTCGCTGCTCGACGACATCCCAGTGCTTGAACCCGGCTTCCCGCCGGTCTTGACCCGGCAGGATCTCGGACCCGTCGATGCCCGGATCGCGACCGTCAAGGTTGTTCAGCCGCTCATCAACGTTGGCGCCTGGAACGCCAGGCGACAGGCCGAGCTTCAGACCGATGCCGCCCGATCGGTGCTGCGACGGACCCGGGATGAAGTCGCGCTCGCCGTCATCGAAACCTATTTTGGCGCACGCACGGCCGAGCGCCGGGTCGAGGCCGAACAGCGTGGCCTGGCAACGGCCGAGCGCGCCCTGCGTCAGGCCCAGGCGGGCTTCGACGAAGGGCTGACCCCCCCGGTCGACGTGCTCCGTGCGCGATCGCGGGTCCTGGAAATGGAAGCCCGGGTCGCCACGGCCGAGAGCCAGGTCGTTGCCGCTCACGCCCTGCTGCGGCAAGTACTCGGTATCGAAGGCCAGGGCAGGCTGCAACTCACCGATGCGGTGCCGGAACCACCCCGTACGCTTCCCCCGGAACCCTCCGAATCCGAGATCCTGGCGCGCCGCAATGATCTGCAGGCTCTGCAGGAGACGGTGAGCGCAGCCCGCTTCGGCGTACAGCGGTCCCGTGCCGCGTACGTTCCGGATGTGAACCTGTTGCTGCGTTACCAGCACGTGGAGACGGATCGGCCGCTGGATCTCGCCGAGAGCGGCTGGCTGGTCGGCCTGAATCTCCGCTGGACACCCTTCGCCGGTCTTGGCCAGGCCGGCGCCGTCGACGAGGCCCGGGCGGTTGCCCAGGAGGCCGACGCTGAGCTGCGCGCCCTGCGGCTGCTTGCCCGCGGCGAGGTGCAGGAGGCACGCGCCGACTGGGAGGCCGAACTGCTGGGCTGGGACCGCGCCTCCAGCGGGGTCGAGGATGCCGAAGCGGCGCTGGCACTCACCGAAGCTCGCTACGCAGAGGGGCTGGACGACATGACCTCTCTCCTGCAGGCCCAGGCGGAAGAACTCGGCGCAGTCACCCGCGAGATCAACGCCCGCTTCAACACCCTGGTCGCCGCGCAACGCTACCGCCTGGCGATCGAGGCCGGCGATCCTACGGCGATCCCGCCATGACTCGCATGCGGACTGGATTCCTTCTGATCGCGCTGACGCTCCTCGCCTTGCTATCGCTTGCATGCACCGAGGCACCCGAGGCTCCCGAACCGCTCCCAACCCTGGCCGTGAAGGTGGCGTCGGCCGAGACCAGAGAGCACCAGCCGGTTGCGCGTATCGCCGGCGTGGTACAGCCCGATCGACGCGCGCAGATGGGTACGCGGCAGGCGGGGACAGTGGAATCGGTTCTGGTCGAAGCCGGTGACCTCGTCGAGGCCGACCAGCCCATTCTGCGGGTCGATGCCCGCGATCTGGAGGCGGCACGCACCGCGGCACGCCTGCAACGCCAGGCGGCCCGGGCCGCCTGGGAACAGGCGGTGCAGAATGAAGGCCGCTTCCGACGGCTGTACGAGCAGGAACTCGTGGCCCGCATCCGCATGGAAGAGGCCGCGGTCAAGTCTGAACAGGCACGCGGCCTGCTCGAACAGGCCGAAGCCGAACTGGCCGCTGCTGAAATCAATCTGGACTACGCCACGCTGCGCGCACCCTTCACCGGCGTCGTCAGCGAGATTCTGGCCGAGACGGGTTCTTTCGTCGCTCCGGGCCCTCCCCTTGTGATCCTCGAAGACCGCAGCCGCCTTGAAGTGGACGCCGGAATCGATGCGGCCAGCGCGATGCAGATCCAGGTCGGGCAGTCGCTGCCGATGGCCTTCGCCGGCATTGAAGGGACCATCGACGGGCGCGTCCAGGCGGTACTCCCCGCCCTCGAGGGCACCGGTGTCGGTCTGCGCCTGCGCCTGACGATCGAGGATCCTCCCTCTGCACTGAAGCCCGGCATGGTGGCCGAGGTCGCCGTACCCGCCACGCAGCCGTCGCGACTCCGTGTCTCGATACCCGAGGCCGCACTGGTCCGCCGCGGTCAGATGGAGGGGGTCTTCGTGGTCGAACCCGACGCCGAGGGCCAGCTGAGGGCGCGCCTGCGCTGGCTGGTCCTGGCTGCCAGGCCCGCCGATGCACGCAACTGGGTGGAAGTCGAACGCGGCCTTTCCGGCGGTGAAAGGGTGGTCGTCGGGGATCCCGTGGATCAACTGGCCGACAATCAGCCCGTCACCGTGGACATCCCGGTGCAAGACTGATGGACAGGCCAGGCCTCGCCGGTCATCTGGCAAAGCGACTGATCGACTCGCCCCTGGTCCCGCTCATCGTGCTGGCTGCCCTGGTGATGGGGGCGTATGGGTTGACCATGACCCCGCGCGAGGACCGTCCGGACATCGAAGTACCCACCGCCCTGATCACGATTCCGTTCCCCGGTGCCGGTGTCGAACGGGTGGATGAGCTGGTGGCGCGGCCGGTGGGCAGCTGGGCCAGTCAGCTTGAACGCGTCGTCGAGGTGAAGACGGTTGCGGCGGCCGACGCAGCCTTGATCGAGGTCGAGTTCTCGACCGGGATCAGCGACGCCCAGGCCTACGGCGAATTGAAGGAACTGATGGAAAGCAACCGGAGCCGGTTGCCGCCGGGAGTCGGAGCCGAATCGATCCGCACCGTGGGCGACGAATTGTTCACGGGGTTGATGCTGACGCTCTCGAGCGCCGATTGGGGAGGCTACGAACTACGGCGCCTGGCCGCGGAACTGGCGGCGCGCCTCGAAGCGGTCAACGGCGTGCGCGCCGTTATCGTGCATGGGGGCCAGCCGCGGGAACTCCAGGTACTGCCCCGCCCGCGCGACCTGGCGGCGTACGATGTTGGTTTGCTCCAGATGTACGAGGCCATCGAAGCGGCAAGCCTGCGTCTCCCAACCGAACCGCTGCGTGGCGACCTCGCCCGGCAGGTCCGCGTGGGCGCCTGGCCGACCTCCGTCGCGGACATCGAGCGAATCCAGGTGGGAACCGGTCCGGCCGGTGTCATTTATCTTGCCGACGTCGCAGACGTGATCGACGGACCCTCCCCCGACGACTCCTACAGCCTGCATTGGCAACGCGGTGCGGCAACCGAGGTCGCGGCAGTCAGCCTGGCGGTCACCAGCATCCCCCACCGCAACATCAGCGCGGTGACGGCCCGCACCCTGGAGCGCCTGGAGACACTGAAGCCGCAGATGATTCCCACGCACGTCGAGGTGAGCATTGCCTACGATGCCGGTCGGGCCGCCACCGAGACGGTGATGAGCGTGCTCGAGAACTTCTTCATTGCCACGGTGGTGGTGGTGATCATCATTCTGGTCGGGCTTGGCTGGCGCGAGGCCGTCGGGGTTTCTCTGCTGCTCCCTGCCATCCTGTCGATCGTGCCCTTCGCCTACCTCTGGATCGGCTTCAGCCTCAATCCGGTATCCATCGCCGCCATGATCCTGGCAATAGGCCTGGTTGCGGACGACACCGTGATCATCATGGAAAACATCGGCCGTCATTTTCGCGAGGCCGGCGAACGCAGCCGAGACCTGGTGATCCGCGCAGTCGACGAGGTGGGCAACCCCACGATACTGGCCGTCTTTCTGATCGTCGCCACCCTATTGCCCACTGCCTTCATCTCGGGCGAAATGGGCCAGTACACACGTGCGATCCCCATCGGGGCGTCGCTGGCGATCCTGTTTTCGCTGGTCATCGCCCTGACCGTCACACCGTTTGTCGCGTACCGCCTGCTGCGCCCGCCCAAGGGCGAGGACGACCGGGATCCCCGGGACGAAGGACAGAACGAAGGCAGCGAAAATGACCCGGCAGCCCGCCAGGGCGAGGAGCGGATGCCCTCGGGTCGACTGGCGGACGCCTACCGGCTATTGCTGCAACCCTTCTTCCAGCACGCCTGGCTTCGCTGGATCTTCTACGCCGTACTCGCGGTCCTGCTGGTCGCCAGCATTGCCATGGTCGCCTTCCGGGCGGTGCAGCTGACACTGGTTCCGTTTCTCGATCGCGAGGTCTTCGTGATCGAGATGGAGTTGCCGTCCGGCAGTCCACTGGAAACCACCCTGCAGGCAAGCGCAGCAGTGGGGCGGGCGTTGCGCGAGTACCCGGAAATCGAAGCCTACACGGTCTTTGCCGGGACCGACGGTCCGCTTTTGATGCCAAGGCCCGGACCGCCCGATCTACCTACCGCATCCTCGCACCGGGCGAGCATGTATGTGCAGTTGCCACCCAAGGAACAGCGCACGCGGCTCAGTTATGAGCTCGGCCGTGAACTGATGGACCGCCTGCCCGCACTCCTGGCGCCCTTCGAGGGCCAAGCCTGGACCCGGCATATCCCGTCCGGACCGTCCAACGACAATGACGTACAGGCGGAGATTTATGGAGCGGACCGCGTCCGTCAACAGGACCTGGCCGATACGATCGCCCGTCTGCTCGCGGAGCACGAAGCCGCAGTGGGGATCGAACGGTTCCCCAAGTCTCCAGCCCCCGAGCTCCGCCTGACCGTTGACCAGACACGCGCAACGGCGCAGGGCGTGCTCCCTGCACGGGCGGCCGCTGCGGTGCAGATGGCACTCACTGGCCGCACGGCAAGCGATTTGGACCTGCCCCACGAACGTCAGCCAATCCCGGTCGTCGTGCGGCTGCCCGAGACGGACCGACAATGGATTGAAGATCTTGCCGGCCTCTACATCCACAACGAGGCCGGCCAACCGGTGCCTCTGCGCGATGTGCTGGATTTCACCGAGGGCGAGACCAGGACGCACCGTCACCGCAAGAATCAGCTGCCTGTCGTGTATGTCGCCGCCCAGATCAACCGAGACCGAAGCCAACCCGTGTCGGTCCAACGCGACATCGGCGGAACCTTGCGCGACCAGGACATCGAACCACCCGACATCCGCTGGTTCAGCCCGCCCGAAAGCGAACTGGAGACCACGCTGTTCTGGGGCGGCGAGTGGCAGATGACCCAGGAAGTCTACCGCGACCTGGCGCTCGCCGGCGTTGGCGTGCTGTTGGTGATCTACACGCTGCTGTCCGCCTGGTTCGGCTCGTATCTCATTCCGCTGTTGATCATGATGCCGATCCCGCTGGTCTTCATCGGCGTCATCCCGGCGCACTGGGCGATGGGGCTCGATATTGCCGGGCTCGGCGTGCTGGGCGTCATCGCGCTGGCCGGGATCGTGGTGCGCAACGCCGTGCTGCTCGTCGACTTCACCCAGCAGCGCATCGAAAGGGGCATGGAGATGCAGGATGCCCTGATCAGCGCCGGCGCGCTGCGTACGCGTCCCATCCTGCTCACTGCAGGGACGGTCGCATTCGGCAGCGGTGCCCTGATCTTCGAACCAGCACTGAAGCCGCTCGGGCTGACGCTGGTCAGCGGTGTCGTTGTCGCCACCGTGCTCACGCTGATCCTGATCCCGAGCCTGTACTTCCACGTATTAGGAACCGAGTCGAGTACCGCAAGGATCCCGGAGCCCAAGGAGGAAACGAGCCGATGAGCCTGAACAAGTACCGTGATAAACGCGACTTTCGCAGGACCGACGAGCCGCGCGGTCAGAAACCGGACGCTGATTCGGGCACAAAACCCATTTTTGTCATCCAGGAGCATAACGCCTCTTCCCACCACTTCGATCTGAGGCTGGAGATCGACGGAGTCCTCAAATCCTGGAGCGTGCCCAAGGGACCGTCAACAGACCCCGCCGAAAAGCGTATGGCGATCCCTACGGAAGATCATCCCCTGGACTATGCGGACTTCGAGGGCAGGATTCCCGAGGGCCAGTATGGCGCCGGCACCGTCTTGCTCTGGGATCGCGGCACCTGGACCAACATCACCGAAAAGGACGGAAGGACCCGATCCGCCAAAGAGGCCCTCGAACAGGGCCACCTGCTCGCATGGCTTGACGGCGAAAAGGTCCGAGGCGGATACGCGCTGCATCGCACCGGAGGCAGCGACGGCAACTGGTTGCTGATCAAGATGGACGACGACCAGGCCGACCGCCGCAGAAACCCGGTGAACACAGAACCAAAGTCCGTAGAGAGCGGCCGCACCATCGACGAGGTCGCGGCGGACGAAACCTGATGGAACCGGCCTGGCTGAAGAAACTCGACGGGGATCTCAAAAAGCGGGTCCAGTCGGCGGACATGCCCGTCGGTAGCGACCTGATGAAGGCAACGCTCACACACGAGCCGTTTTCAGACTCCGACTGGCTTTACGAAAGGAAGCTGGACGGGGAGCGGATCCTTGCGATCAAGGATGGCGACCGCGTACGTCTATTGACGCGTAACGACAAGAATGCCGGCGGGACGTATCCGGAACTGATTGACGCTCTGAACCAGCAAGCGACGGAACAATTCGCTGTCGATGGCGAGGTCGTTGCCTTCGAAGGCTCATTGACATCATTCTCGCGATTGCAGCAACGCATGCAGGTCGGTGATCCCGAACAGGCGCGTGAAAGCGGCATCGCGGTATTCGTCTATGTGTTCGACATCCTCAACCTCGACGGCTTCGCCGTGACCGCAATCCCGTTGCGCCAGCGCAAGCAATTGCTACGCAAGGCCCTGCAATTCGGGGGCCCCCTGCGTTTTCTGCCGCATCGCAACCGTGACGGGAAGGCGCTCCTGCGCGAGGCCTGCGACAAGGGCTGGGAGGGTCTGATCGCCAAGGACACGAACGCAGGTTATCAACACAGTCGATCGCGCAAATGGCTCAAGTTTAAGTGCACCCGGGGGCAGGAGATGGTCATTGGCGGCTTCACCGACCCCAAGGGCAGCCGCAAGGGATTCGGGGCCCTGTTGGTCGGCTATTACGAAGGCGAACGCTTGCGTTATTCGGGCAAGGTGGGCACGGGTTTCGACGATCGCTTGCTGCGGGACCTGCGCGAGCGCATGGACGAACTGCGGCAGGAGCAATCGCCGTTCGCTGACGAGATTCCCGAAAAGGGCATACACTTCATCGAGCCCAGGCTGGTGGGCGAAATCGGCTTCACCGAGTGGACCAGAGACGGCCGATTACGCCATCCACGGTTTCTGGGCCTCAGACGGGACAAGAAACCGAAAGACGTGGTGCGGGAGGCCCCGTAGCGATGGGCGCGGATGACCGCAGGATCGGGCCTGGTCCGCACACCATGACGGTGAAGCGTCCGGACAAGACCCTGTTCCCATCACACCGAGGGCTTGATGCGATTCCCAAGGGCCAGGTGGTCGACTACTATCGACGGATCGCCGAAACCCTGCTGCCCCATCTGGATGGGCGCCCTGTGAGCCTGCAGCGCTGCCCCGACGGGATCGATGACTGCTTTTTCCAGAAGAACGTGCCCGATCATTTCCCCGAATGGATCGCCCGGGTGAGCCTGCCGGCCGAAGGGAAGACGGTCGACTATCTGGCGGTTCAGGACCTGTCGACCCTGTTGTACATCGCCGATCAGGCGGCCATCGCGCTGCACACGGGCCTCTCGCGCGTCGATCGTCCCGAATACCCCGATCGCTTGATCTTCGATCTCGATCCTTCGAACGACGACTTCAGCCCGGTCCGCTGGGCGGCGGGAGTCCTGCGCCGGGCCTTTGGAACCATGGAGATGCCCAGTTTCCTGATGACCACCGGTTCCCGCGGGCTGCACGTGGTGGTTCCCTTGGATCGATCGGCAACCTTTGACGAGTCGAGGGACTTTGCGCGGCGAATGGCCGAGGAACTGGCGGCCAGATATCCGGACCGGCTGACGGTCGAACAGCGCAAGAAGGCGCGGAAGGGTCGCGTATTCCTGGATTATCTTCGTAATGCCTACGGTCAGACGACGATCGCCCCCTACTCCTTACGCACGCTGCAGGGCGCCCCGGTCGCGGCCCCGCTTGAATGGAATGAACTGAAGCCGCGTCTGCGCCCCGACCGCTGGACCCTTGGCAACATCTTCCGGCGACTCGCCCAGAGGGAGGATCCTTTCAAGGCGATCGGTCAACGGGGCATTGCCATCGATCCCGAACGACTGGACCGATTATGACGGCTACGAAAAAGGGCTCGATGGACCAAACCAGTATTGTGGCGCGCGATCAGACCATCCCGATCCATCGGCTCGCCACCGCCGGGCTTCGGGTCCTCGCGGTCATGATCCTCGTTGGGGGTGTCCTGGTATCGGCGATCTATTGGGTCGTCGAATGGCAGACGCCGCCACTTCCCTGGCCGCTCGCCGCCGTCATCCTGCTGCAGATCCTCTTCGCGGTGGCGATCGCCTCCTGGTTCGGGTTGCTCTGGCGTCGCGCCGGCATGCTGCGAAACCTCGTCGCGCAGGACTATCCTGTCATGACCTGCACGGCCCTCTGCATGCGCCTGCTGGGTGAATTGATCGCCATCCTGTTCGTGCTCAGCTCCTTCGCTTTTTCGATCTCGTCCCTGGTTGCGGCAGATCTTGCCGCGGAGACCGCCCTGACCTGGCTGGACCTGCGAGCGGAGATTGTCGAGCCCACGACCTACGGGCTCGCCGCGATCACCGCACTCCTATGGCCGGTCGCCGGCCTGGTGGCGGGTGGCTTCTTCCTCTTCGGCGCCTACCTTTTCGCCGAAGTGCTCATCGCAAAACTGGAGTATTGGCGTGACATACGGCGTATCCGGGAGCAACTCGAATCCGGGAGTCCATCCTCCGTTGGTAGAGGTCCTTTGACCCACGGCGGGGACCATCGACTGTGACAGTTGGGCCTGGGCGGACCTGCAGCGGGTCTGGCCGATGCCCAATCCGAGGGTACTGGCGTTGCGGGCCTTCGATGGCAGGCAACTGGCCAAGTATTTGACGCAACTCCAACGCGAGCCGGGCGTGCGCTTTCGCAACACTCGCACCGGGGAGCCGCTGCGAATCCACTGAGGCTAGCCCCACGCACACATCCGACCCGAGAATGGCAGTCCGTCAGGCACCCCCGGGAGACAACAGTTGACCGTCGAAATCGCACTGGTTTTCACCATCATCGCCGCGGCGCTTTATCTGTTCGCCAGCGAAAAACTGCCGATGGACATCACCGCGATCCTGATCCTGATCACCCTGATCGCAATTCCGCTGCTGTTTCATTCGCAGTGGCTGCTGGACCGGGGGGTGGATCTCCAGGCCGCGTTTCCCACGGTGCGAGAGGGGCTCTCCGGACTCTCAAGCACGGCGACGGTCACTGTTCTCGCGATGTTCATTCTGTCGGCAGGCATCCAGCGCTCGGGTCTGATTCACGTCCTCGGGCAACGCCTGTTCCCGATGGTCGGAAAGTCCGAGTTGCGCATGATTCTGATCATCGCGGCGCTGGTGGGCCTGATCTCCGGATTCATCAACAACACCGCGGCCGTGGCCGTGGCGATTCCGCTGATCCTGGACATGGCGCGGCGGCTGAAGATGCAGGCATCCCGGCTACTGATGCCGGTCAGCTTCTTCGGCATGCTCGGGGGCACCCTGACCCTGATCGGCACCTCGACGAACATCCTTGCCTCGGCGATCCTCGCGGACCACGAGGACTTCGGCCGCCAGATCGGCATGTTCGAGTTCACCCACCTCGGCCTGATCGTGCTGGGCGTGGGCCTGATCTACTTCGTGACCGTTGGCCGCTGGCTGATGCCCAAAAAGGACCTGATCCGTTTGGGCGACGACGAGGACCGCTTCATCATCGAACTGGGCGTGCCGGCGGACAGCCCACTGGTGGACCAGACCCTCGAGGAGTACAGGTTCGCGGTGAAGGCCTCCGTCCGCGTGCTCAAGGTCGTCCGCGGCGAGACGGTCCATATCAAACGCGCGGAAGAAATCCGGATACGCCCTGACGACATCATCCAGGCGCACGCCGAGCTGCGGCAGGTGATGGACCTGATCAAATCCGACCTGGTCGAGGTGCTCTCGGTATCGGGGGAATCCAGCCGGGTCCGCGGCGATGGCAAGCTCGTCCGCGTTCTGCTCCGGGAATCGCGATTGTTCGAGGAGAAGGAGGCACGTTCCGCGAAATTCTGGAAACGCTACCAGGCGCGCCTGATCGGCCTCGAAAAGGATGCGCTGGAAGAACGTCGCATCGCCGACGAGCCGCTCGAGGTTGGTGGGATCGCACTGCTGGAGGTCTCAAGAACTGCGCTGGCCCGTCTTCGCGCCACCGAGGACCTGATGATCCTCGAGGAGAGCCAGGACGAGTTCAACCGCCGCCGCATGTGGATCGCAGGCGGCATCATGGCCGCCGTGGTGCTTGGGGCCACGCTGACGCCGTTGCCCATCGTGGTCACTGCGCTCATGGGCGTCGTCGCGATGGTGGCGACGGGCTGTATCGACAGGGAAGGCATGTACGCCGGCGTATCGTGGCCGGTGATCTTTCTGCTAGCCGGCGTGATACCGCTGGGTATCGCGATGACCAAGTCCGGCGCGGCCGATCTCCTCGCGGGGTTTCTGGCGGGTCACGCCGGTGGCTGGCATCCCATCCTGGTGCTCATGGCTCTCTACCTCGTGACCACGCTGCTGACCGAGCTGGTCAGCAACAACGCCTCGGTGGTGATCCTGGTCCCAGTGGCGATCTCGCTGGGGCATATCCTGCAGATCGACATCTTCGCGCTCGTGCTGGCGGTGATGTTCGCGGCTTCGACCAGCTTTCTGTCGCCCATCGGGTACCAGACCAATACGATGATCTTCGGCACGGGCCTGTACCGATTCACCGACTTCGCCAAGGTGGGGGCACCGCTGAACCTTTTGCTGATGGTGGTGACCAGCGTCAGCATCTGGTGGTTGTGGATTGTCTGAGATCCGGTGCCTTGCCGGGAAGCTTCAGCCTTCCCGGCAACTTCATCGCCCCGCGGCCATAACCGGACCACGGCTTTCTCGGCCTCGAAACGGCGGTATCGACAGTCTCGGCGACCGAGTCGGCGTGCCAGGAAAGCGCCGTGGCGAGGGAGGCGAGGAACCTGCTCATTCGCAGAAATTTCCGAACTTGTCTATATTAGGCATTGATCGATGCGGTTACAGGCGTATGGACTCCTAGGTAATCGTCCCCAGAAGTCGTCCCAAGGCCACATATTTCGATCGTCCGTCCGTTCTGTTACCAAGGGATCCCGATCGCATAAACCAAAACCGTTTCGAGTTGTATTTATTACCGACGTTTCTCATCAGTCGCCGACCTCAGTGAACCATGCGGACCCAACCCACGGAGACGACCGAATGAGCGACGGGCCTATCGTCATACTCGTGGACGACGACGCCGAGTTGCGGCGCTCGTTATCCCTGGTCCTGGGCCTCTCGGGTTACAGGACGGTCACCTACCCCTCCGCCGAGGCCCTGTTGCAGGACCTGGATTCGCATTGCGACGAGCTCGGCTGCATCGTTCTTGATCTCCGCATGCCGGAGATGAACGGCCTCGAGCTGCAAGAAGCCCTTCATGTCCGCGGTTGCCTGCTTCCCGTGATCTTCATCACGGCCTTTGGCGATGTCCCGGCATCGGTACAGGCGCTCAAGGGTGGCGCCGTCGACTTCCTCGAAAAACCCTTCTCCACGGATTGTCTGCTCGCTCGCATCGATGAGGCGGTCGAAGTGAATGGCCGACTGCGTGCCCGCGTCCAGGGGCAACGGGAGACGCAGGAACGGGTGAAGGAGTTGACACCGCGTGAGCGCGAGGTACTCGAACATGTCACTGCAGGCCTGAGCAACAAGGAAATTGCGCGCGAGCTCGATATCAGCCCACGTACGGTGGAGAAATACCGGGCCCGCATGATGGAGAAGATGCAGGCCGACAGCATCGCCGAACTGTGCCAGATGTGCAGCGTCGGGGAGGCCCGGGGATTGGGCCTGCGGGGAAACGGGTCGGACACGGCTGAATAACGCCCCTCGCCCCGGTTCGCCAGCGTGGTCAACGCCAGCACTGGTGCTCAGCGGCTAACTCGCATGGTCTCGGAGCGCGCCACCCCGAATGATGAAAGCACAAGCGCCTATGGAGTGCGGCGGCTTGCCGCCGCTTTGGGGCGCCAGGATCTCCCGGCATCGAATAGCGGGAGCAAGCTCCCGCACTCCATAAACGGGGGCGCAGAGCCGGGCATCACCGTGACTTTCACGTAAACTTTCATGCCGTCGTGGGGTGCGGCACCCCTGATGATGAAAAGCCGCAAACTGTAGGTCGGGTTAGCCCAAAGGGCGTAACCCGACGGGCCTCGCACCCCACCCATGGGCGCAAAATCGCGTCGTCCCCGGGACGTCGTCGGGTTACGCTGCGCTAACCCGACCTACTGGGCTGTGACTTTCACGTTAACCCACCTGCGAGCAGCGCAGTTGTGCCTGGTAGCGTTCCAGGAAATACGCGATGGTCTCGGTGCGGATCTTGATGGATCCCGAAGGACGGTTCTCGTCCAGATCCTTGAAGCAGAAATACGGTGTCCCGGAGCGCTCGATGATCTCCTCGACCACGGAGTAGATCGGGGCGTCGTGGCCGCACTTGAAGCTCGACAGCTCCAAAGCGATCAGATTGGGATGCCGGGCGATGAATTTCGCGGCCCAGAGCTTGCGCGAGGTGTGCTCGGAGAAACTGTGCTTCCAGACATCGTCGATCACCAGCGGTGACTCGATATCACCAGCACGGACCTCGGCCCCGAAAAGCCGCTCAAGGAGGTCGGCATCCAGCGGCAGCGCGTCCTGCCAGAAGATGGGGTAGCCGGCGCGCTGCAGTTCCTCGAGAATCCCGTGGTTGACGCCCGGATCGTTGTGGTACGGGCGGCCGAGGACCCCGATGCCGACGCGGCCGTCGCGTTCCAGCGCGTCCAGTTCGGCCCGCTGGCGTGAGCGCATCTTCTCGTAGAATCGTTCGAGGGCGCCCCGCCCCTCCTCGACCGCATGCCGCGACTCCTCCAGGCCGATCCCCAGCGCTTCGCCCCAGTCTTCCTGCATCTGCCGCGCGCAGAGCTGCGGCTCGTCGAGACTGACGAAGGTCTTCTTGAACGAGATGCCGTGCCTGGCGAACAGGTCGCCCTCGGTGACAAACGCCGCGTGGGTGGCCTCCGCCGTTGCCACCACGGTGGGGCAGGACTTCGACGCCTGCACGCCGTGGAGGCTTGTGGGCAGGCCATCGATCATCGGGAAGAAGATGTGCGTCAGCGGCTTGCGCGCGTGCACGCGCTCGAGCAGATCGTGCACATGGGCGATGCCCAGCTTGCTCGGGAAACATGGATCGATGCTGCCGCGCCGCGCCCCGCGGTGGTACAGATCCTGGTCGGTGTAGGCCGAAAAGACCAACTGGCGGTAGGACAGACCGAGTGCCATGAAATAGCCGACGAAGAACGGCGCAGAGGAATAGAGATTCAGTACCCGCGGCAGCCCGATGCGCAGCTTGCGCCGTTTCTCCATGGCGGCAAAGCGCCGAGCGCCCCAGCGGCGGCGCAGAGGGGCCAGGATGCCGTGACGCGTCGGACTCCCGACGATGGGATCGACGTCCGGGCGCTTGAATACCGACCGGGCGGCAATCTCCAGGAAGTTCGGGTTGCGCCGCACCACGTCATCCAGATCGGCCTTGATGCGGCGCATGTCGCCGAGATCCTCCACCCTGCCCTTGTCGCAGTTGGCGACGATCACTCTGCGATGCCCCGGTGGAGGCGCGGACGCGGGGTCGCCGGACGACTCCTGAATCGGCGCTTCGGGCCCCGGCGCATCGCTGTCTGCCGTGTGCACATCGATGAAGGTGCGCAGACAGAGATTCTTGCAGAAGTGACAGCGCGTCTCTTCGCGACGGATCGTTCGATGCCGGATCCTACGCGCCCGGTCGATGCCAATGAATGAGGTGGGCTGGTCATCGCGCCAGAGGCGCCGGACCTCCAGGGCGCAGCCGATGGCCCCGGACTCGCCGCAGTGGCGATGGACACGGATGTCACAGGACTGGCCGGTCCTGCGGAAACGGGCGCGCAGGTGGTCGACCTGGCTCTTCACCGCCGCCAGGTTGTTCTGCGTGCCGCCCTGGAGTACGAAGCGACTCCCGAGCTCGGCCGGGTTCGGGATCTGGGCAACGTAGAGCCAGATGTTCTTGGGCAACACGGCCGCCAGGCCCGCGAGGATCTCCCTGTGTTCCCAGCCCTTGCGCTGCACGTCCACGATATCGGACTGCAGGAACACCGCGCAGCCATGATTGAATTCCGGCATCGCCTGGGCGCTCAACGCGATGTCGGCGTAGTCGTCCACCTCCACGCCGAAGGCCTTGGCGGTCGCCTGCAGAAAATATCCGTTGCCGGCCGAGCACTGCGTGTTCAACCGGAAGTCGCGCACGCGGCCGTCCTTCAGAAACAGCAGCTTGATATCCTGCCCCCCGACATCGACGATGACGTCCGTCCCCGGATAGAAGTGCTGGCAGGCATGGGCGTGGGCCACCGTCTCCACGAGGGCCGTGTCCGCGTGCAGCACGTCGCGGATGATGTCCTTGGCATAACCGGTGGTCCCCACTCCGAGCACCGTCAGCTGTGCCCCCTGCGCGGTCACCTGGCATTCGAGTTCGTCGAGGATTGCAATCGAGTCCTGGATCGGATTGTCCTGCGACAGGCGGTAAGCCTTTGCCAGCACCTCTCCCTCCGGACTCAGAAGAACGCCCTTCGTGGAGGTGGACCCGGCGTCGATCCCGATGAACGCGGCAACGCGCTCGCCTGGCTGCAGGGCGACCGGCTGCCAAGGCTCCTGACGAAACTCCTGAAGAAAGGCCTCGAGTTCTTCCGGGCTGCCCACCAGCCCGCGGGGAACCCCGTCGCCACGGACCTCCTCCCGGCTGCGTGCAATATGTGCCTCCAGCCCGGCGCGCCCGAGATAGCGGCCGGTTCCCAGATCCTCCTCCAGCTCCCGTCGCCCGAATTCCGCGGCGCCCAATGCCGCGAAGTACTGCGCATGCTGGGGCACAACGATATACGCGTCGGCTCCGCGCGCGGGATCGGGCAGGGCCACCCCGCGCTCCTGCCAAAGGTCCCGCAGGTTGCGCCGCCAGCACTCCTGCATGCCGCGGATGAAGGTATTCGGACCGCCCAGCAACAGCACGGTCGGGCGCAGGGTATGGCCGCGGGTCAGCACGGAAAGATTCTGCTGGACGATGGATTCGAACAGCGATGCCATCAGGTCTTCGGCATCGATGCCCTGCTTCTGCAGCGAATTGATGTCTGTCTCGGCAAAGACGCCGCACTTGCCCGCGACGGGATGGATGGTACAACCGTCGTAACCCATGGATCCGAGACGCTCCGGCGCGATCCCGAGCTTGCCGCTGATCTTGTCGATCACGGCACCGGTACCGCCCGCGCACTTGTCGTTCATGGACGGGATCTTCTTCTTTCCACGTTCCCCCAGGTCCTTGAACACGATGATCTTGGCGTCCTGCCCACCGAGTTCCACCACGCTTCCGACCTCCGGATGCAGCATCTCCACCGCCAGCGAAACCGCATGGACCTCCTGCACGAACCGGCCTCCGAGTTGCGCGGCCAGGAGGCCGCCCCCGGACCCGGTAACGAAGATCCGGAAGTCCGCGGCCGGATGCCCGGGAAATGCCGTCTCGATGCGGGCCAGGAACCCGGCCACGGTCTCCGCCTGCCGGGTCTCGTGCCGACGGTACTCCTGCCACAGCAATTGCCTGTCGCGGGGATCCATGACCACCGCCTTCACCGTGGTCGAGCCCACGTCAAGGCCGATGACCAATCCCATCGGGTGCTCGCCGGAGCGTGGACCTGGCGCTGTGTCAGGGAGTGTACGCATCAGGCCTTGTCCGCGAGGACCCCTGTCTTCCCACGCGGCTGACACTCCCAGTCCGGATCATGTTCCATCAGCCTGGCCACGTGACGGATGAAATTCGCCCCGCGCCCGATGACCCCCGGGTGCTCCGGGATCGGATGGAACGGACCGCCGAGGTGCGGATGACGGCCCACGTAGGCCTGCACGGTCTCCAGGGAGACATTGCACTCATCCAATGCCTGACGTAATTCGTCACGGGATTGGGTCTTTGCCTCGCTGAGCGACATCTGCACCCGGGAGTAGGCATTGAGTTCGCCTTCACCGGCGGTTTCGATGGGCAGGAAATTGATCTCGGGATAACGGGAGAGTACCGCGGCCTGGGCACCGTCGGACTGCGTCGAAGGCATGCACCCGAACGGCTTCAGCGACAGGGTCATGTGCGCCTGACGATGGTGGAACGCGTGGATGTTCTTGGCGATCTCGAGATACCCCTCACCGCCCATGATCCGCGAGTGGTAGTACGGGTTGCCGGTGCGTTCGAGCTGTAATTGGCAGGTCAGCGGCGGCACCGTGCCGCCGATTGCCGCCCGCAGCCGATCGTATTCCCGGTGCATGAGCCACCCCGTCAGCCGCAGGAGGCGGTCCTGAAACAGGAACCGGGTCCAGGCCCCGAGCCAGAGCAGAGGCTTCAGCGGTCCCGCGGGAATCCGGTCGACCGCCACCGCCCGGCGATCCCTGGCGACCCCATGCAGATTGTGGCGCATGTAGTCGATCCAGGCGGCGATCGGCTCGACCCGCACCTCGGCACCCTCGTTTTCCAGGAACTCGAACATCCGGAAGTTGCCGTCCCCTTCGGTCGTCTGCGCCCAGAATTCGCCGGTGATCTTGACCACCGGCTTGGCGCGCAACCGGTCGACCTTGATGTTACGCTCGATGATCGACCGGCACC